>Ga0066256_1000222_pt1 | contig 232519 bp, 229 predicted proteins | sample ThiBio_1000_biof_FD_87107 | JGI IMG/M metagenome (GOLD analysis project Ga0066256, IMG submission 87107) | Wastewater bioreactor microbial communities from Cape Town, South Africa - Thiocy_expt_1000_biof (version 2) | ecosystem: Engineered > Bioreactor > Thiocyanate-remediating >...
CTCGATCGACCGAAGCCTTGCCGCAGCCGAATGGACCAACGACTACAACCTCATCCGACCCCATACCGCCATCGGCGGCCTCACCCCCTGGCTCCGCCTGAACAACCTTCTTGGAAACGACAGCTAGGCGGTCGGCCGTTTCGCGGCCAGCCGCTTGGGCGCCTTGTAGCGCCAGGCGTTCTCGATGCGCAGCGCCAGTTCCTCGTCGCCGATCTGGTCGAGCCGCACCATCAGCGCCGGCCAGCCCTCGAAATGTGGGGTCTGGAAGTAAATGTCGGGCGCCATTTCCATCAGCATCTCCTTCACCTCGAGCGGGCAATGGAGAACCATGATGCCGGCGGTCTTGATGCTGACGAAGGGCCGGTCGTGCACCCTCAGCGCCGGCTGGCCGAAGCTCGTGCCCACCGCGATGTCCTCGAGCTTGAGCTTCCTCGCGAGCCGGACCAGCCGGTCGAGCGACTTGTCCGCGCTGCTCTTGGCTGGCATGTGCCGTTCCTCCGCTCTTGAGTCTGGCGCATATGGGCTCGATTGGCTACACCGCGCATGACTCGAGCCCGGATCGCGGATGACCGACAGCCCCGACATCGCTGACAGCGTGGCGCCCGGCGTTGATCCCGACGCCCTGCGCGACGCCGACGACCACCTCAACCCGCACTGGGTCGAGCGCCTGCGCGCCAAGCTCGCCGAAGACGACACCGCTGCCGTCGCCGAGCTGACCGAGCCGCTGCATGCCGCCGACATGGGCGACCTGCTGGAGGCCCTGGACGCCGAAGAGCGCGTCCGGCTCGTCACCATCCTTGGCGACAAGTTCGACTTCTCGGCGCTGACCGAAGTCGACGACACGGTGCGCTCCGAGATCATCGATGAGCTGCCCACCGCCGATGTGGCGCGCGGTGTTGCCGAACTCGACAGCGACGACGCCGTCCACATTCTCGAGGACATCGACATCCCCGAGCGCGAGGAAATCCTCGCCCAGATGCCGGCCTTCGAGCGGCTGAGCCTCAAGCGGTCGCTCGACTTCCCGGAGGATTCGGCCGGCCGTCTGATGCAGACGGACTTCATCGCCATCCCGCCTTACTGGTCGGTAGGCCAGACCATCGACTATCTGCGCGGCGAAAAGGACCTGCCCGACGAGTTCTTCCAGATTTACGTCGTGGACGCGGCCTACAATCTCCAGGGCATCATCCCGCTCGACAAGTTCCTGCGCTCCAAGCGCGACGTGCGCATTGGCGACCTGATGAATGCCGATGTGATCGAGGTGCTGGCGACCGAAGACCAGGAAGAAGCGGCGCGCGATTTCGAGCGCTACGATCTGGTCGAGGTGGCGGTTGTCGACGAGAGCCGCCGGCTCGTCGGCGTGCTCACCATCGACGACATCGTCGACGTCATCCACGAGGAGGCGACCGAGGATATGCAGCTCCTCGCCGGCGTCGGCGACGAGGAGCTTTCCGACGGCGTCGCGTCGACGGTGCGCGGGCGTGCCACCTGGCTGGTCGTCAACCTCGTCACTGCCATGCTCGCCTCCTTCATCATCGGCCTGTTCGACGCCACCATCGAGGAGATGGTTGCCCTGGCCGCGCTCATGCCCATCGTTGCCTCGATGGGCGGCAATGCCGCAACGCAGACCATGACCGTCACCGTTCGCGCCCTCGCGATGCGCGAGCTCGACAGCTACAAGATCCGCCGCCTCATCCTGCGCGAAATGGCCGTCGGCGTTCTCAACGGCCTGATCTTCGCCATGCTGCTGGGCCTCCTCACCTGGCTGCGCTTCTTCAATCCCGGGCTCGGCGTCGTCATCGCGCTGGCCATGATCGTCAACATGATCGCCGCCGGCACCGCCGGCATTCTCATTCCGCTCACCCTCAACCGCTTCAAGGTCGATCCCGCGGTGGCCTCCTCGGTGTTCGTCACCACCGTCACCGACGTCGTGGGCTTCTTCGGCTTCCTCGGCCTTGCCGCCTTGTCGATGCGCGTCTTCGGAATGGCGTCGTGACTGGTACGACGTTCCAGCCATGATCCACATGATCAAGCTCTGCGTCGGCGTCGCCACGCTCGAGGAACTCGAATCCTACCGCGAGGAGCGTGCCCATTGGTGGGGTGCCGACTACGGCGAGAACGTCCATGTCCATCGCACCCGCACCATGCCCAGGCGCCGCGCCGAGATGGAGGGGCAGGCCTCGATCTACTGGGTCATCTCGGGCGTCATCCGCTGCCGCCAGCTCATCCTGCGCCTTGCGGAGGCCGTGGATTCCGAGGGGCTCGCCTGCTGCGACATCATCATGGCGCCCGACCTGGTCCGCGTCAGCCCGCGCCCGAAATCGCCGTTTCAGGGCTGGCGCTATTTCGATCCCAAGGACGTCCCGCCTGACCTCGGGAAGGACGGCTCCGCCGAAGAGGGCGACCCGGAACTGGCACTGGAACTGTCGAAGCTGGGGCTGATTTAGGCGGGCCGCGTCGGGATGGGCGGCGGGGTGCTCCGACAGCTTCGCACGCCGATGAGTGTTGACCGCAGCGATGGGTCGCGAACGGACGAATCCCTCGGCCCCCCGCCCGTCAAGTCAAATACCCCCGCTGCCGCCCGTCCGCGCGCGGTTGTGACCAAACTGCCTCTTGAACCAAATCACGATTTCGCCGCAGGGTCCGCGGGGGGACATGGAGGCCGTCCTTGGGGCGTACGGGCACGCATGTCATAGTCATCGGCAATGAGAAGGGCGGGTCGGGCAAGTCCACGACCGGCTTCCACCTTGCCATCTACCTGCTCTATCAGGGCTACAAGGTTGCCTCGATCGACGTCGACTCCCGCCAGCAGACTTTCACCACCTACGTGAAGAATCGGCGGAACTGGGCGCAGCAGCGAGACCTCAAGCTGCCGCACACCACCCATTTCCACCTGCCGATCCCCAAGTCCGACTCCATCAAGGAGAACCAGAAGCTCGAATTCGACCTGTTCCGGCAGGCGGTGGTCGAGGTCGAGGGTGTCGCCGACTTCCTCGTCGTCGATACGCCGGGCTTCGACACGCATCTGACGCGCCTTGCTCATTCGCTTGCCGACACCCTCATCACGCCGCTCAACGACAGCCTCATCGATCTCGACGTGATGGCGCACGTCGACCCCGTCACCGGCGACCCCCGCGAGATGAGCCACTATGCGCGACTGGTGCAGCGCGCCCGCACCGAGCGCCTCGCCATCGACGGCCGCACCATCGACTGGATCCTCGTGCGCAACCGCATCTCGATGCTTTCGTCGCGCTCGATGCGGCTCGTCCAGTCGGCCATCGAGAAGATCGCCGTGCGCCTCGGCTGCCGTGTCGCCGAGGGCATCGCCGAGCGCGTCATCTTCCGCTCGCTGTTCCCCATGGGCCTAACCGTCTTCGACCCGCTCGACGAGGAGTTGCTCGGCGGCCTGCCGTCGATGTCGCACCTCAGCGCCCGTCAGGAATATCGGCAGTTGCTCGACGCGCTGCGCCTCCCCATCAGCGAGCGCGCCGCGGCCCGCAACGCCGCGATGGCCGCCTTCGCGGAAGGGCAGGGCAATGTCGGCCAGTTCGAGCACATGGCCACCTCGAGCTAGGACGGCTTGGGCGAACTGCGGCAGGTACCTTTCGACTTCGTTAAAGACCTGACGGGTACAGTTCCCCGACTCCGCCACAGGTTCGCCTCTTGCAGCTCGACAGCTACACCATCTTGATCGCGTGCTGCGGTTTGCTCGTCATCTTTGGCGCCGCCTATGTCGTGTTGTGGGCCTATGACCGTCGCTCTCACTGGTTGCTCTGGTGGGGCCTGCCGCTGGTCTTCAACGGGGTGGCACTGACCCTTTACGCGCGTGCCGGCTGGCAGACCGACTTTGTCTCGATCGCTTTCGGCAATGGCGCCCGCATCTTTGCGCTCGGCTGTATGTGGTACGCCGTGCGGCTCTTCGCGGGCCGCCGCCCGCCGTGGGGCGCCATCAGCGCCCTCAGCCTGCTATGGGTCGCCCTCTGCCTGTACCCTCCCTTCCTGGGCAGCATGGAGGCGCGCATCGTCGGCGTCTCGGTGCTAAATGCCGTGATCTGCGCGCTGACGGCGCGGGAACTGTGGATCGATCGCGGCGATGGCCTGCACTCGCGCCTGCCGCTCGCCGGAGCGTTCGCTGCCTACGGCGTGCTGATGCTCGTTCGTATCGCGATGGTCCCGTTCGCGCCGTTTCCCTTCGGCGCCGGGCCGCTCGATCCGACCTGGCTCGCTGTCTACTCCTGGCTCGTTGTCGGGCTTGCCATCTTCGCCACGGTGTTCTTCCTCGCCATGACCATGGAGCGCCGGGAGGCCGAGCAGCGCAGCTTCGCCCTCTCCGATCCGCTGACCGGCCTGCTCAACCGCCGCGCCTTCGGCGACTTTGCGCAGCGCATGGCGCGCCGGCGCAGCGGGCTGCCCGATCCGATGGCCCTGCTGGTGCTCGATCTCGACCATTTCAAGCTGATCAACGACCGGCACGGCCACGAGGTCGGCGACCGCATGCTCAGGGCGTTCGCGGACGCCGCCGAAGACAGCGTGCGGCCGACCGATCAATTGTTCCGCATGGGGGGCGAGGAGTTTTGCTTCGTGCTGCCCGGCACCACCATCGACGATGCCATCCTCATCGCCGAGCGCGTCCGCCGCGCCTTCGAGTCCGTGGTAATTGAGACCGGTCAGGAGTCGGCGTCGACCACCGTCAGCATCGGCATCGCCGCGACGTCGTTCGCCGTCGATGTACCGATCCTGCTGGCTGCTGCCGACGCGGCCGTCTATGAGGCCAAGGCCCGCGGCCGCAACAGGGTGATCGTCGCCGAGCCGTCGACGCTGCTGCGCAGCCAGGACGATACCATCCCGCTGCGCCGCCGCGCCTGATCCCTAGTCGAGAGTCGGAAGCATGACGCGCACGGCGCGCTGGCCGCCGGGCATGAACACGTCGAGATCAACCTCGACGCGCGGCAGGATCATCCGCCGCGTCCGCGCCGACAAGGTCAGCACCACGCCCAGCAGGTCCGACACCCGCGGCTTGGCCGGCTTGCGCTGGCTGAGATGGGTGATGATGTCGTTGACGGCGCGCCGGTTGGCCCCAGCGTTGCTGGCGATCACCCGCGACTGGCCGATGAAGCGGGCCAGCTCGCTCAGACTAGACGTTTCGCTCATCTGGGCTACTCCATACACACGCCACAAACTCGCATCCTCTGTTCGGCTACCTCGTCGTGCCTTCCATCAGGACTGCATCGCGAGGCAGCTCATCTTGGCTTGCTTGAGCTGCTTGCACATATCGTTGGCCGCGTCCTTGCCGGAGAAACCGCCGAAGCGGGCGCGGTAGAACGTCTGGCCGTCTTTCTCGAAGCGCTGCACGAACGCCGAGAAACCCGTCAGCGAGCCGACCTTGCCGGTCGCATCGCCGAGGAGGGCATTGGCGCCGTTCTCGCTGGGCGCGGCGCCGATCTGGACGATCCAGCCGGCGACGGGTGTCGAGAGCAGGGCGGAGGGCATCGCCTGCGCCTGGGCCGGGATATCGGCCACCTGCTGCACGCTGCCCGAGGTCATGAGGTCCACCGGCTCGCCATCGTCGCCGATCCCCACGGGCGGCACGATCGGCGCGGAGGCGCGGGTGACGCCCAGCGGCGCCGGCGGTGCGCCGAGATAGGCGTCGGTGAAGGCGCCGACCACTTCGCCCGGCGTCGTGCGTTCGGTCGGCGCGGCCTGCTCCACCGCCACGATCGCGTCGGGCATGCCCAGGTCGACCGGACGGCCGACAGGCTCGGGCGCGATCGAGGCGACGGTCACCGTCGCGTCGACATCGCCCACACCGATCTGCGGGTTGGCCGGCGCCTCCATCATCAGCGCCGTGTCGACGCTGCGGAAGCTGGGCATGGGCATGGGCACCGGAATGGACGCGACCTGCACCGTGGCGCCGCTCGATGAGTTGCTACCCAGGCGGCCGGGCTCGGGGATCATCGCGACCTCGAGATAGGAGCCTGACCGTGCCTTAGGGAGATACTTGCTGACCAGTTCGCGCACCTTGGCGTCGCGCGAGGAGCCCTTGTTGAAGCCGAAGCCGATCACCACGATGTGCCTGCCGTCGGTCCGCGCGGCGGTCATCAGATTGTAGCCCGAGCTATTGATGTAGCCCGTCTTGATGCCGTCGATGCCGTTCTTGCCCAGCAGATTGTTGTGGTTGCCGTAAGTGCGCTTGCCGTAGCTGAAGCTCTTGGTCTGGAAGTACTTGTAGTAGTCCGGAAAGTGCTCGTAGATCGCGGCGGCGAGGATCGCCTGGTCGCGCACCGTCGTCACCTGGCGGCTGTCGGGCAGACCCGAGGCGTTGGCGTAGGTGGTCTTCTTCATCCCAAGCGCCTTGGCTGTCGAGGTCATGCGCTTGGCGAAGGCCGATTCCGACCCCGAAATGTACTCGGCGATGACGCGCGCCATGTCGTTGGCGCTCAGCGTCACCAGTGCCTTGATGGCGTTCTCGACGGTGATCGTCGAGCCGGCCTTGAGCCCGAGCTTGGTGGGCACGGCCGAGGCGGCGTGCTTGCTCACCTTCATCTTGGTGCTGAGCTTGACCTTGCCCGACGACAGTTCCTGGAACAGGACATAAAGCGTCATCACCTTGGTGACGCTTGCGGGATACCGATATTCGTCGGCGTCGCTCTCGTAGAGCACCTTGCCCGATTTGGCGTCCACCACGATGCCCGCATAGGCGCGGGGCACACTTGCGGCCTGCGCAGCCATTGGCGCGACAAGGACGACGGAAAGGACAACTGCTGCTGCGATGCGCCATAGGGTGAGGCGCGAGAAACTCAAGACCCGTTGGGAAGCCAACCCCGGTACTCCAAACAATCGGGGCCGTTCTGGCCCTTGGCGACTCACAGGCGGTGCGTTTGGCGCCGCCACCACGGAACCGACGCGGCTTCCCCCTTCGGCGCGCGACATGACCCGTGGTTGGGGCACAATAGGGGCGGCGCCTTACCATTCCGTAAAATGTCGGGACAATTGCGCAGATCGCGCAAACCCTTGCAGCGCGGGCGTTTGCGGGCCTCGCAACGTCGTGCGCGGCAACCCCTTAACAGTCGCAGAGTTTTGCCTACATAATGGCTTCACCATGCTGCGTCGTTTCGATCGTTCACTGACTAGACCCGATCATCCGACCCGGACCGGAAACGGTTCGGGCCCGCAGCCGAAGGCAGCCAAGGACAGTGATCGAGAGGGCGGCGGCGGGTCCAAGACCGGCACCGACACGATCGTCCGTCCCAAGACCAAACCCAGGACGCAGAAACCGAACCTCTATCGGGTGCTGCTTCTCAACGACGACTACACGCCCATGGAATTTGTCGTCCTGATCCTCCAGGACGTCTTCAACAAGACGCGCGAAGAGGCGACGCGCATCATGTACCACGTTCACCAGAAGGGGGTCGGTGAATGTGGCGTCTATCCATACGAGGTGGCTGAAACCAAGGTCACCCGCGTCATGGACACGGCACGCAAGAACCAGCATCCGCTGCAATGCGTGATGGAAAAGCAATAGGAACCACCACATGCCTTCTTTCTCCCGCGGACTGGAAAAGGCCCTGCATCAGGCGATGAACCTCGCCCGTGAGCGCGCACATGAGTTCGCGACGCTCGAGCACCTCCTGCTGGCCCTTACCGACGACCGCGACACCATCGCCGTGCTCAACGGCTGCGACGTGGACATCGAGGCGCTCAAGGGCGATCTCGAGGACTTCATCAACGAGGAGCTCGACAGCCTTGTCGTGCCCAACGGCCAGGACGCGCGTCCCACGGCCGCTTTCCAGCGCGTGATCCAGCGCGCCGTTATTCACGTTCAGTCCTCGGGCAAGGAAGAGGTCACCGGCGCCAATGTGCTGGTCGCCATCTTCGCCGAGCGCGAGAGCCACGCCGCCTATTTCCTCGAGCAGCAGGACATGTCCCGCCTCGACGCGGTGAACTTCATTTCCCACGGCATCACCAAGTCCGGCCCCAATGAGAGCCGCCCGGTGCGCGGCACCGAGGACGGCGCCAGTGCCGGCCATGGCGAGGAGGGCGGCCAGCGTCAGGGCAACCAGTCCTCGGCGCTCGCCGATTTCTGCGTCAACCTCAACGAGAAGGCCAAGAACGGCAAGATCGACCCGCTGATCGGCCGCGATCCGGAGTTGCGCCGCACCATCCAGGTGCTGTGCCGCCGCTCCAAGAACAACCCGATCTATGTGGGCGACGCCGGCGTCGGCAAGACCGCCATCGCTGAGGGCCTCGCCCGCAAGATCGTCGAAGGCACCGTGCCCGAAGTGCTGCGCGGCGCCACCATCTACGCGCTCGACATGGGCTCGCTGCTCGCCGGCACCCGCTATCGCGGCGACTTCGAGGAGCGGCTCAAGGCCGTCATGAAGGAGCTCGAAAAGCACCCGGACGCGATCCTGTTCATCGACGAGATCCACACCGTGATCGGCGCCGGCGCCACCTCGGGCGGCGCGCTCGATGCGTCCAACCTGCTCAAGCCGGCTCTGGCTTCGGGCAACATGCGCTGCATCGGCTCGACCACCTACAAGGAGTACCGCCAGTTCTTCGAGAAGGACCGGGCGCTGGTCCGCCGCTTCCAGAAGATCGACGTCGCCGAGCCCACGATCCCCGACGCGATCGAGATCGTGAAGGGCCTGCGGCCCTATTTCGAGGACTACCACAAGCTCAAATACACCGATGACGCCCTCAAGGCCGCCGTCGAGCTTTCGGCCCGCTACATCAACGACCGCAAGCTGCCCGACAAGGCGATCGACGTGATCGACGAGACGGGCGCGAGCCAGATGCTGCTCGTCGAAAGTGAGCGCAAGGCGCTGATCGATGTCGAGGATATCGAGCAGACGATAGCCACCATGGCGCGCATTCCGCCCAAATCGGTCAGCAAGTCCGACACCGAAATGCTGGCAAGCCTCGAGGCCAATCTCAAGCGCGTTGTGTTCGGCCAGGACGCAGCGATCAGCGCGCTCGCCTCGGCCATCAAGCTGGCGCGGGCCGGGCTGCGAGAACCCGAAAAGCCGATCGGCTCGTACCTGTTCACCGGCCCCACCGGCGTCGGCAAGACCGAAGTGGCCAAGCAGCTTGCCGACACGCTCGGTGTCGAGCTGCTGCGCTTCGACATGTCCGAATATATGGAGCGCCACACCGTCAGCCGGCTGATCGGTGCGCCCCCCGGTTATGTCGGCTTCGACCAGGGCGGCCTGCTGACCGACGGCGTCGACCAGCATCCGCATTGCGTCGTGCTGCTCGACGAGATCGAGAAGGCCCATCCGGACCTGTTCAACATCCTGTTGCAGGTGATGGATCACGGCAAGCTCACCGACCACAACGGCAAGTCCGTCGACTTCCGGAACGTCATTCTGATCATGACGTCCAACGTCGGCGCGATGGAGCTGCAGAAATCGCCCATCGGCTTCGGCCGGAAGCGCGAGGCCGGTGACGACGAGGAAGCGATCAACCGGATGTTCACGCCGGAGTTCCGCAACCGCCTCGACGCGATCATCTCCTTCGGTCCGCTGCCGCCTGCCGTTGTGCGGCAGGTGGTCGAAAAGTTCGTCCTCCAGCTCGAGGGTCAGCTCGCCGAGCGCGGTGTGACGATCAACCTCACGCCCGAAGCGGCCGAATGGCTGGCCGTGCGCGGCTATGACGAGCGCATGGGCGCCCGCCCGCTGGGTCGCGTCATCCAGGAGCACGTCAAGAAGCCGCTCGCCGACCAGGTGCTGTTCGGCGAATTGGTCAACGGCGGCACGGTGACGGTGGCGGTCGTGGGCGTCGGCCCCGACGCCAAGCTCGAGCTGATCGCGGCGCCGCCGCGGCCCGCCAAGCCCAAGGCCATTCCCGGCCCGAAGGCGGCGGCCAAGAAGCCGAAGGCGGAAGAGAAGAACTGAGTTCGACGTGGTCGATCAACTAGGGCCGGGAGCGATCCCGGCCCTTCTTGTTTCTCGCAGTCGCACCTCGCTCCCGGGAAGGGCTGGTTACCCCCTCCGTACCGCCACATGTGCCGCGGCCACAGCGTCCTCGAGCGTCGGCGCAAACGTCATCGTCTGCGCTCCCGCGCCGTGCCGTTCGAGCATGCGCTGCGTGGCCGGCGTCGCGCCCGACGCGAAGGTCAGCACGCCATGCCGCGCCGCTTTGTGCGCCACAGCCGCAATCGTGTTGGCCGCGGTGGAGTCGATGAACGGCACCGCCGAGAAGTCGATGATGAACGCCTTGTGGCGGTCGGCGATGCGGTCGAGCACCGCGCCCACCATCGCCGCCGCCCCGAAGAAGAACGCGCCGGTGATGCGGTACACGGCCACGTCGGGATCGGTGGCGGTCGCCGCGTCGTAGGGACGGCCCGGCACGTCGGCGCTGTCGCCGGGCACGGGCGGCACATGCATCTCCACATCCGCCGACTGCGCCATGCGGTGGAGGAACAGCAGTGTGCCCAGCGCGAAGCCGACAACGATCGCCTCCGTCAGTCCCACCAGCACCGTCAGCCCGAAGGTGAGGATCAGCACCACCGCATCGCCCACCGAGGTCCGCACCAGCGTCACGAAGGCGTGCTTTTCGGCCATGTTCCAGGCGACCACCGCCAGCACGCCGGCAAGGCTCGCCAGCGGGATGTAGCTGGCGAGCGGCGCCGCCACGAGCATGAACAGCACGATGAACGCCGAGTGGAACATGCCGGCCAGCGGACTGTGCGCCCCCGAGCGAACGTTGGTCGCGGTGCGCGCCACGGTGCCCGTTGCGGTGATCCCGCCGAACAGCGCCGAGCCGATATTGGCGATGCCCTGGCCGACCAGTTCCATGTTCGAGCGGTGCCGTCGCCCGGTCATGCCGTCGGCGACCATCGCCGACAGCAGCGACTCGATCGCGCCGAGCAGGGCGAAGGCCACCGCGTCCGGGATCACCGCCTGGATCTTGGCCAGCGAGATGTCGGGCAGCGACGGCGCGGGCAGGGTGCTCGGAATGCCGCCGAAGCGCGTGCCGATGGTCTCGACCGGCAGCCCCAACAGCCAGACCGCAACGGCCCCCAGCACCACCGCAACGAGGATGCCCGGCACCTGCGGCGCCCAGCGCCTGAAGGCGACGATTACGAGGATGGAGGCCGCGCTGATGCCGACCGCCGCCGGGTTGATGGTCGGCAGACTCGCGGCGAGCACCTGCAGCTTGCCGGCGATTTCGGCGGGGTCTTCGGGGATCGTGAGGCCCAGCAGGTCGCGGATCTGGCCGATGAACAGGATCACCGCGATGCCGGAAATGAATCCCACCGTAACGGGATAGGGGATGAACTTGATGTAGCTGCCGAGCCGGAATGCGCCCATCGCCAGGAGCAGCAGTCCCGCCATGATGGTCGCGAGCAGCAGCCCGTCGAGGCCGTGCCGCGCGACGGTCGAAGCGACGAGCACGGTGAAGGCAGCGGCAGGGCCGCCGATCTGGAAGCGGCTGCCGCCCAGGGCCGAGATCAGGAAGCCGCCGATGGCCGCCGTGAACAGCCCGCGTTCGGGCGTGACGCCGGAGGCGATGGCAATCGCCATCGACAGCGGCAGGGCGACGATCGCCACCGTGAGACCGGCGAACAGGTCGGCCCTCAGATCGCTCAGGCCATAGCCTTCGCGCAGCACGGTGATGAGTTTGGGAGTGAACAGCTCGGCGGCGCTGGGGGCGCGGGCGAGGCTTTTGGTCGGCGGACTGGTCAGGGACATCGGCGCTAGAGCTCGTGGGTCAGCGCGGCGATCATCGTCGAGCGGTGGTCGTCGGAGGCTAGGAATCCTGTCTGGGGGGAGGGGTTGTGAAGCGCACGCCGCGGCCGCCGCCATCGCTGCGGGCATTGTCGCCGATCAGGTCCACTCCGGCCCGGTTGAGGGCCTCGATGACCTTGGTCAGCGTCTCGACCGTGCCGCGGACAACGCCGTCGCTGGCTTCCATCCGCTGGATCGTGGGCAACGACACATCGGCAAGCGCCGCCAGCGCCTTCTGGTCGATTCCCAGAAGCGCCCGCGCCGCCCGTAATTGTCCCGATGTCATCATGTTAGGGCTCGGCTCGCATCGATCATGCGCTCGGAGTGCATAGTGATGCGTGGAACATCACGATTACTGGATAGCACATGTGCCCGGCGAGCGCAACGACGAGGTCGGCATGCGAAAGCCCCGGAACGGCAAAACCGTCCGGATCTTGGATGGGCGCCGCGTCCTCGGAAGCGGCGGGGGCGGGACTTTCGTCCCCGGTGGCGGTCGTCCGCCAAAAAGCAGAGGTGGGACTATCGCCCCGCCCCGCGCGAACCGATTTCGAATGAAGGGCACCGCTTGAGCGTGCAGTATTCCCTTCACCCCGAGTCAGGACGGCCCTGCCTCGACCGGACCCCCTCCGCGATGCGCCGTTCGCATCTCGCGCCGGAGAGGTGAGGGGCATTATGCGCCTCCCCGAACCAGCGTGCGTAACTTTCTGCGCCCAGCCCGATTCCAGCAGGCAGCAGAGAGCGATAGGCCGCTTTCTTCAGAGAAAATTGTGCCTAGAGGGCGGCGGCAATCGCGGTGGCGATGTCCCTGAGTTCCGCCTCGTCCGCCTTGCCGCCGCCATGCTGTCCGAGCTCGACGCCGTCATAGACGGGGATCAGGTGGAAATGCAGGTGAAACACCGTCTGCCCGGCGGGCGCCTCGTTGAACTGCGCGAGCCGGATGCCGTCCGCTCCGGTTGCCGCTTTCACCGCCCGCGCGAGCCTGGGCAGATATGCCGCCGCCGTCGCCAACGCGTCGGCATCCGCATCGAGCAGGTTCCGTGACGCGGCCTTCGGGATTACCAGCGTGTGCCCCCTGGACTGCGGGAAAATGTCCATCATCACGAGGACCGTGTCGTCCTCGAACACTTTCACGCTCGGGACTTCGCCGCGCAGGATTCTGGCGAAGATGTTGCTGTCGTCATAGGTCGTCACGGCGCGGCTCCAAGCTCGTAGGTGTCACTGTCGCGCGGCCCGGCGCTGCCGTAGTCGGCGATCGTTTCCTCGATCACGTCGACGGCGCGATTGGTCCCGTCCTCGAGCCGCATCTTCTCGGCCACCGCTTCGGCAGCGCGCGCATAGGCGGGCGTGTTGGACAGATCGTCCAGCGCCGTCGCGAGGATCTGTGGCGTCAGCTTCTTGAGCCGCACCGGCTGCGGTCCGCAGCCGAGCTCGTAGATCAGCTTGCCCCAATAGGGCTGGTCGAAGAACTGAGGCACCGCAAAGGTCGGCCGCCCGGCTTCGAGCCCCGTCTGCGTCGTTCCGGCGCCGCCGTGATGCACGACGGCTTTCACATGCTTGAACAGTTCGGTGTGCGGCGCCCGGTCGACGACATAGACGCTCTTGGGCAGGTCCTCGGCCTTCACGCCGCCCCAGCCCTTGCCGATCACGGCGCGGCCGCCCCATTGGGTGATCGCCTTGGTGATGATTTCGGTGTTGCGCTGCGCGCCCCAGGGCATCGAGCCGAAGCCGAGGTAGACCGGCGTGTCGCCTGTGCTCAGGAACGCTTCGAAGTCCGCATCGGGTGCCCAGCCGGCGCCGTCGTCGAGCCGCCAGAACCCGGTGATGATATTGTTGGGCGCCCAGTCGCCGGGGGCCGGCGAGACCGTGGGCGAATAGGCATGCAGGATCGGCAGCATTTCGCCGCGGCCGTTCCGCGCGAAACCGCCGCGATTACGCGTCTTGAGCCCGAACAGGCGCCGCCGCAGCCGGTCCCGCGGCAGGTCGTAGAACATCTGGTGCCAGCGCTGCACCTGATAGCTGAGCTTGTTGACCACCGGGTCGATCCCCGGCACCTCGCCGAACGGCTCGCGGTTGAACCGGTACATCAACGGGCTGAGCGGGTTCACTTCATACTGGAAATACGGGAACTCCGCCGTCGGATTGAGTGGCTGGAACGCCACCATCAGCGCCGGAATGCGCAGCGCCTCGGCCATGTCGATGCAGAAGGTCGTCGTCTGCGCAAAGATCAGCGCGTCGGCGCCCTGCGCAGCGTCCCAGGTGCGGCGCGCCGCCTCCTTGAGCATCTTCTGCCCCTCGCGCAGCAGGTTCGGCGCGTAGAGGAGCTTGCTGAGGGCCGCCGCGTCGTCCATCTGCGTGCGCTTCATCAGCTCGCGCATGTCCGTGCCGAGGCCGCGGAACTCGACGCCATAGGACGTGACGAACCCCTCGAAATCGTCGGTCGCGCAGATGATGGGGCGGAAGCCGCGCTTTTTGAGCGTGACGGCCAGCGCCACGTGCGGCTGCACGTCGCCATGGGTGCCCAGCACCGAGGTGACGACCGTCTTGGTCATCCGGTCGGTCTCCGGGTCGCGATGGCGCTGGGCGTACTCATGGGGATCAGAACGTACCGCAAGCCCCTTAGGTGGGCCCTCGGCAGCGAAAAACTACCTCTCCGGGACAGAGTCAACTGCGAGCGCGTTGACCGCCGGTTTCTGCCGCACGAAGCGGAAGTAGTTCCAGAAGGCGAGCGTCGTGAGCGTCACCGGCACGTAGTGGAAGCCGCGCCGGATGAAAAACAGCGCGATTCCGGCCGCCATGTCCGCCGACATCGGGCCCGGCCCCATCGCCGAGGTGAAAGAGGAGGGCACGATATGGCGATAGAGCACGTCGGCGCTGCGGTAGTACCCCAGCGCCTGCTGCGCGAAGGCGCGCTTGGACCCGGCATAGTCCTTGAGCTCGGGCAGCCCCATGTCGCCGTGGAACTCGGCTTCGGAGCCGAGCGCCCACACTTCGGGCGGGGTGAGCCGTTGCCGGCCCGTCTCGATGAACAGGTCGATCAGGTCGACGAAAGTGCGGTGGTTGGCGTCCCAGCATCCATCGGACTTTGCCCCATGCGACAGGACCAGCACGTCGGCGCGCTCGAGCTTTTCCCGCAGGCCATCGTAATCGCCGGCCGTGAAGTCGACGCCGTGCTTGGCCGTTTCGACGATGCCGCCCAGTTTCTCGAGCCGCGCCTTCATCGCCCCGCCAAAGGCGCCGCCCGCCCCCGTGATCAGGAACCGCCGCCCGTCGATCTGCGTCGCCGTGCCGAACAGCAGATCGAACACATTGGCGAACGAGGAGAAGAAGTTGTTGGGATTGATGTGGTGCATCGCGTGGTAGCTCTGGTTCACCCAGAGCAGCCCCTGCTGGCCGCTGAGCCGGTCCATCGCCATGTGGTTGTAGTCCATGCCTTCCTCGCGGATCGTCTGGATCAGCATCCAGGTCCGCATCAGCGCCACGACCGCGATCGGCGGCCACGGGAAGACGAAGAGGAAGGCCAGCGTTCCCGCCAGCGAAGTCAGGTACTCGGGCAGCACGTGGTAGATCAGGTTCTGGCGCACCAGCTCGGGATGCACCCGCATCTTCCGGTCGAGGAACGCGTGGTGGACCCAGTGCCAGCGCGAAAAAGTCCTGAGCAGCGGATGTTTGGACCGCCCCCAGCGATGCAGCAGCCAGTGCAGGGCGTCGAACAGCAGCGTGGACACGATGAACACGACCGCCCCCTGGATCACCCAGGTTACGCCCGTCACCACTATCGTCCAGAGTCCGTCCATCCTGATCCATTCCTGCGGAGAGCGGGGCGGGGCAGGTTGCCCGCATCTGCTAACTGGTCTATCCGCTCGGGCACGTCCGCCGCAGAGGCCCTGAGATGAAGCTAGCTTTCGTGATCCCCGCTTATAACGAGGAAGCCCTGATCGGCAAATGCGTCGAATCCGTGCTCGCCGAGGTCAAGCGCAGCGGCCGGGACGTCGATGTGGTGGTGGTCAATAACAACTCGACCGACCGCACGCGCGAGATCGCTGCGTCCTTCGCCGGCGCCCGCGTCGTCGACGAACCGCAGAAGGGCCTCGTCTCTGCCCGCGACGGCGGCTTCCGCGCCACCACGGCCGAGCTCGTCGCCAATATCGACGGCGACACGATCGTCCCGCCCGGCTGGATCGACACGGTGTTCGAGGAGTTCGACAAGGACCCCAGGCTGGTCTGCCTCTCCGGTCCTTACGTCTATTACGACCTCAACCAGGGCCAGCGCGCTCTGGTGGGCATGTTCTACGGCCTCACCACGCTGATCTACTGGCTCAACCGCTACGTGCTGCGCGTCGGCTCGGTGGTGCAGGGCGGCAATTTCGTCCTCAAGCGCGACGCCTGGATCAGGGCCGGCGGCTTCAACCGCGAGATCAAGTTCTATGGCGAGGACACCGACGTCGCCGTCCGCCTCGCCAAGCAGGGCAATGTGAAGTTCACGCACCGGCTGAAGATGAAGACCTCGGGGCGCCGCCTCGCGGAGGAGGGGATCATCCGCACCGGGCTCACCTACACGCTCAACTTCTTCTGGGTCACCTTCGCCGGCAAGCCCGCGACCCACGAGCACACCGACATCCGCCCCGGCGGCCGCTAGCTGCCCTTCTTGAACGGCGTGTAGGCGCCGAGGGCGTCCTGCTCGCGGGTCACGGCGGCGCGCTCCTGGCGCAGGAAGCGCGCGATCGCCTCGCGCAGCCCGGCATGCCCGATCCAGTGCACCGAATGCGTCGTCGCCGGCTCATAGCCGCGCGCCAGCTTGTGCTCGCCCTGCGCCCCCGCCTCGACCGTCGTCAGCCGGTGCTCGATCGCGTAGTCGATCGCCTGATAGTAGCAGAGCTCGAAATGGAGGAACGGGACGTTCCCCGTGGCGCCCCAGTAGCGGCCATAGAGCGTGTCCTTGCCCAGCATGCTGAGCGTGCCGGCGACCGGTGTCGTCCCGTCATAGGCGAACATCAGCACGATGCGGTCGGCCATTGCCGCCGACAGCAGCGAGAAGAATTTGCGGTTGAGATAGGGCCGCCCCCATTTGCGGCTGCCGGTGTCTTCGTAGAACGCGAAGAACGCGTCCCATACCGCCTCGGTGAGGTCGCTGCCCGTCAGCCAGCGGATGTCGAGACCCTCAACAGCGTCGCGCCGCTCCCGCCGCGTCACCTTGCGGTGCCGCGACGACATCGTGTCGAGATAGGCGTCGAACGAGCCGAAGCCATGATTGTGCCAGTGGTACTGCGTGTCGGTCCGCCGCAGCCAGCCGCTGCGCTCGGCGAGAGCGGCCTCGGCTTCCGGCACGAAGGTCGCATGCACCGAAGAGATGCCGCGCTCGTCGGCGTAGCGCGCCGCGGTGGCCAGCAGCGCCTCATCGAGACCGGGCTCGCCGCCCGTCAGCAGCTTGGGGCCGGTCACCGGTGTGAACGGCACCGCACATTGCAGCTTGGGATAGTACCGGCCGCCCGCCTGCTCGAAGGCGTTGGCCCAACCATGGTCGAAAACGTACTCCCCCTGCGAGTGCGCCTTCTCGTACATCGGCAGCAGGCCCACGATCTGGCCGCCGCGACCGAGCACGATGTGCCGCGGAGTCCAGCCGGTACGGCGCGTGGCGCAGCCGGACGCCTCGAGCGCCAGGAAGAAGGCGTGGTCGAGGAACGGATTGGCGTGGCTGTCCGTCGCTGCGGCGAGCCGGTTCCAGGCCGCAGCGTCGATCTTGGCTGTGGCGTCGACGACCTCCGCTGTGAGGCCTTCGGCCACTACGGAAGGAACCCCTCGAACACGATCTGGTCCGACGCCCGCAGCGCGGCGCGCGCCGCCTGCTCGGAGGTGATCGTCCACGACGTCACCTCCATGCCCCGGGCATGCAGGAACCGCACCATCGGCAAATAGAGGCTCAGGTTGCGGCACGAGATGAAACTGAACCGCGTCCACGGCCAGTGCAGCAGGTGCCGCAGCACGAATTTGCGCCACCACGGAATGTGGTTGTCCCAGCCCGGCTCGTCATAGGCATAGGTGATGATGCCCAGCGGCGCCGTGACGCCAGCCTCGCGCAGGGCGGCGAGGAGGCGCGGATCGAAGGACTCGATCGTGTAGGGTCCGCGATAGCCCTTGAGCGCCGTAGCGACTTCCGTCGCGAGCCGCACGGTCCGCGCGGCATCCGCCTGCTGCTTCAGCTCGATCTGAAGCTGTGCCCGGCCCGCGATCTGCTCCAGGAATTCGGTGAAGCGCTGCGGCGTCTCGTTCGCGGCGCTGTCGGTTAGAACGAGAGTCTGGACCTCCGCGATGGGCATCGCGTCCGAGCGCCCCGTCGCACTCGTCAGCCGTTCGAAATCGTCGTCGTGAAAGATGAAGGGAACACCGTCGCTCGACAGCTGCACGTCGCACTCGATGGCGTAGCCCTTCGCGATCGCCGCCTCGAAGGCGGCGCGCGAGTTCTCGATGATGCCATTGGCCCGGTCGTGCAATCCGCGATGCGCGATCGGGCGCTCGAACAATCGGATCATTCGACTTCGACGACAGCCTCGATTTCGACCGCGGCACCAAGGGGCAGGGCAGCCACGCCGAACGCGGCGCGCGCATGCTTGCCCTTGTCTCCGAGCACGCCGACCAGAAGATTGGACGCGCCGTTCGCCACCAGATGATGTTCGGTGAATTCCGGCGTCGAGCTGACCAGCACGGTGAGTTTGAGCACCCGCTTGATCGAGGTGAGCTCGATCCCGCCCGTATAGACGAGCTCGCTCAGAATCTTGACGGCGCACAATTCGGCGGCATTGCCGCCCTGGACGACGTTCATGTTGTCGCCCAGCTTGCCCTCGACGACACCCTGCTCGTTGGCAGAGATCTGGCCGCTGACATAGGCGATGTTGCCCGACCGGACGACCGGCACATAGCTCGCCACCGGCGGCTTGGGACGGACAAGTTCATAGCCATATTCGCGCAGCTTTTCGTTCGGGGTGCTCATTTCGTCTTACCTTCTTCGATTTCGGCGTCACTTGGCCGTGACTTACGGCGTCCATATAGCTTGCCACGGATGACGGCGTCGCGTCCAAACCGCGTCCTTACGCTATCCATCGCACGTTCCGCCGCGGCCCGGCGGGCAATATCGGGCTCGATCAGGTCCGTCGGATCGCGCCCATCGGCCTCCGTGAGCCCCGAAATGCCAATGCCGATGAGGCGGAAGGCGGTTCCGTCGATCTCGCGGGCGAGAAGCTGCGATCCGGCCTCGAAAAGCACGCTCGAAAGCTGAGTGGGCGTCATCAGGTGACGCGCCCGGGTCCTGAGGCGAAAGCCCGCCGATTTGAGCTTGAGCGTTACCGTGTCGCCCACGATGCCCTTGGCCTTGATGCGATCGGAGAGCCGCTCCGACAGCGCCAGCAGCTCGGTCGACAGCTCCTCGAAGCTCGACAGGTCGGTGTTGAACGTGGTCTCCGCCGACACCGTCTTCATCTCGCCGTCGGATGAGACGGCCCGGGCATCCTCGCCGCGCGCCAGGCGGGCGAGGCGTGCGCCGCTCTCGCCGTAGCGCTTCATGAGATCCTCAGGCACCGCCCGCTGCAACTGGCCGATGGTCTCGTAGCCGTCCTTGCGCAGGGTTTCGGAGAACACCTTGCCGACGCCATAGATCAGGGTGACGGGCTTGTCGGCGAGGAAGCCCAGCGTCTCCGTCCGGCCGATGACGGCGAAACCGCGCGGCTTGTCGAGGTCGGAGGCGATCTTGGCGAGGAACTTGTTGTGGCTGAGGCCGATCGAGACCGTCACCCCGACCTGCTCCTCGACCTCCCGGGCAAATCTCGACAGGACCTCCGCCGGTGTCGCCTTGTGCATGGCGGCGGTGCCGCCGAGGTCGAGGAAGGCCTCGTCGATCGAGAGCGGTTCGACCAGCGGCGTCAGCCGATCCATCATCGCGCGGATCTCGCGGCTGACGGAGACGTATTTGGCCATGTTGGGCGGGATGATCACGGCGTCGGGGCAGAGCTTGCGCGCCGTGAACATCGGCATGGCCGAGCGCACGCCGGACTGCCGGGCGATGTAGCAGCAGGTCGACACCACGCCGCGATGGCCGCCGCCGATGATCAGCGGCTTGTCGCGCAGGCTCGGATCGTCGCGCTTCTCGATCGAGGCGTAGAACGCATCGCAGTCGATATGCGCGATGCTGAGGGCGAACAGTTCCTCATGTCCGATCAGCCGTGGCGAGCCGCAGGACGGGCAGCGCGCGGGGCGGCTCTCCGCTCGGACGGACCATCCGCATTTCCGGCAGAGGACACCGAGCGCCGGCACGACTCACCCGGCCGGATTGTGCTTGGCCCAGACCCGCATGATGGTCTCCGGCTTGAGCGAACTGGACTGGCAGATGGCGAGCAGCAGCGCCTCGCTCTGGACCACGTAGTCCAGCAGCCCCAGGGCAAAGGAGCGGGTGCCGACCGCGGCCCGGAGGCGGTCGGCGCTGAGCCCGGCAATGCTCATGAAATCAGCGAGTTGCTCGGGGTCCTGCGCAAGGTGGTTGAGGCAGATATCGGCCAGCTCTTCGAGGGTCGGCAGCGTCGCCTTGAGGGCCAATTGGTACGGTCCATTACGTGTTTCGTAAGCGATTGATGTTACCCGAGCGCTGGGGCAGAACACAGTGCCCACCAGCGCGGCACAGGATTCTATGCCCAAGACAGTGATGATCGTCGAAGACAACGAGCTCAACATGAAGCTCTTCAACGATCTGCTCGAATCCCGCGGCTATTCGATCATCCAGACGCGCAACGGCATGGAGGCGATCGGGCTGGCCCGCGCCCATCATCCCGACCTCATCCTGATGGACATCCAGCTCCCGGAAGTTTCGGGGCTGGTGGTCACCAAATGGCTCAAGGAAGACGACGATCTGCAGTCGATTCCGGTGATCGCGGTGACGGCCTTCGCCATGAAGGGCGACGAGGAGCGGATCCTGCAGGGCGGCTGCGAGGGCTACATCTCCAAACCCATCTCGGTGCCTCACTTTTTGGAAACGATTGCCCGCTACATTGGGCCGGCCAACTAGGGGTCTCTGACCCCACTCCCTGGTAAGTTCTGCGTCGAAGGGGCGGCCGGTCTTTGACAGCTCGCGTGCTGATCGTTGACGACATTCCCACGAATGTCCGCCTGCTGGAGGCACGCCTGACGGCGGAGTATTTCGACGTCACCACAGCGCCCTCCGGCCAGCGCGCCCTCGAGATCATCGCCGAGCAGCAGATCGACATCGTGCTGCTCGACGTGATGATGCCCGAGATGGACGGCTTCGAGGTTTGCGAGCGGCTCAAGGGCGATTCCCGCACCGCTCACATTCCCGTGGTGATGATCACCGCGCTCGACCAGCCCTCGGACCGCGTGAAGGGCCTGCGCTCCGGCGCCGACGATTTCCTCACCAAACCGGTGGACGACGTGCAGCTCATGGCGCGCGTCAAGAGCCTGGTGCGCCTCAAGGCGCTGACCGACGAGCTGCGCGCCCGCGCCCAGACCGGCCAGGAGATCGCTATCGAGGACGCGATGCGGGCGATGGATGCCGCCAATTCGGAAGGCGGCCGCATTCTGCTCGTCGACAACGATACGCGCAGCGCCGAGCGCGTCGCCGGTTACCTCGCGCCGGCGCACAAGGTCGATGTGCTGGCCAACCCCGCCGACGCGGTCATGAAGGTGGCGGACGGCGAGTACGAGCTCGCCATCGTCAGCATGTCGCTGGGCGACTTCGACCCGCTGCGCGTCTGCTCGCAGATGCGCACGCTCGAGCAGACAAGGGCGCTGCCCATCCTGCTCATCGCCGAGGACACCGATCGGCCGCGCGTCGTGCGTGGGCTCGACCTGGGCGTCAACGATTTCATCATGCGGCCGGTGGAGCGCAACGAGCTCTCGGCCCGCGTGCGCACCCAGATCCGGCGGCATCGCTATGCTTCCGAGCTGCGCCACAGCGTGACGCAGACGCTGGCGCTCGCGGTGACCGACGAGCTCACCGGGCTCTACAACCGCCGCTACTTCGACCGGCACCTGTCGCTGATGCTGGAGAAGGCGCGCGAGCAGGACCGCGACATGGCGGTGATGCTGATCGACATGGATTTCTTCAAGGCGGTCAACGACAACCACGGCCACGACATCGGCGATGCGGTGCTCAAGGAGTTCGCGCAGCGCCTCCGCCGCAACATCCGCGGCGTCGATCTCGCCTGCCGCTTCGGCGGCGAGGAGTTCGTCGTGCTCATGCCCGACACCGACTTCCGGCAGGCGCAGGGCGTCGCCGAGCGCGTCCGCATGGCCGTGGCCGAGCGCGGTTTCGAGACGCCGGAGCTGCGGCCGCTGACGGTGACCTGTTCGGTCGGGGTGGCGCTCAACGAGCACCAGACCGATACGCCCGAGATGATCCTCAAGCGCGCCGACGTCGCGCTTTATCGCGCCAAGCGCGAGGGGCGGAACCGCGTCGTCTTCGACGCCGCCTAGGCATTTGAATCAAATGCGGTTCCGGTAAGGTTACCCTTTCACTAACGTCTTCGGCATTTGTTGAAACTGCGGCGGGAGCCGGTAAGGGTGCGGGCAACGAGATGAGCACGTCTCATCCGCAACTCCCTACGGTTCACCTCAGGTCCGCCGCAACTCCTGAAGTCCGTAGGGCGGCTGGTCCGGAGTGCTGTGAGCCTCTTCGGCACCTCCTCCGGACCGGCCACTCTTTCTCCCATGCGCGAATCCAGGCGAGCAACCACGCTCGCCGCCCGACCGAGTCGCGTACGCCTCGACGCGCAGGCAACCTGAGCACGCGGGGGATGGCGCGGTGGGACGCCCAAAAAAGCAAAAGCCCCGCTTGCGCAGGGCTTTCTCAAACCTGGCTGGAGGCCGATCTTACTTGATCTTGGCTTCCTTGAACTCGACGTGCTTGCGCACGACCGGATCGTACTTCTTGAAGCTGAGCTTCTCGGTCTGGGTGCGCGAGTTCTTCTTGGTGACGTAGTAGAAGCCGGTGTCGGCAGTCGACACGAGCTTGATCTTGATCGAGGCGGCTTTTGCCATGGTGGTGTCCTTGGGAAGAGGCCGCCCGGGGGCAGGGCCCTGAAATTTGCGCGCAAACTACGGATTTGGGCCCGGATGTCAAGCCGAGCCGGGCGCCTCAGGGATATGAGGCGAGTCCGGGGTCTTCGCCGCGGCTCTTGGGGTCGAATCCATACATCTTGTTGGCCCATTGCAGCCCGACGACCGCGCCCTTGATCGAGGGCAGGGTGATGAGCGGCAGGATGATCGCCGCGGGCACCATCGTCACCACGTAGATCCAGGGCGCAACGTCCTGGTACGCCATCTCCAGATGCAGCATCAGGCCGACGATGACGTGGCCGACGAGGACGATGGAGAGATAGGGCGGGAAGTCGTCGGCGCGGTGGTGGTGCAGCTCTTCGCCGCACACGTCGCACGTCTCGGCGACCTTGAGATAGGCGCGGAACAGATGCCCCTTGCCGCAGTGCGGGCAACGCAGCTTCATGCCGTTCCAGACGGCCTTTCCAACTGAACGCTTGGGGGTATCGGTGGTCATCTCGACGGGCATCGGGCCTATCTCCTTCGGCCCTTGGGACCGTACGAACGAGATGGGCGTTTTGATCCGCGTTTGACAGATGACGGTTTGACGCGGGTTCCCTCGCTGAGGAGCTCGAAGCGCAGCGCGCCGGCGACCGGCGCCGCCTCGAGCAGCCGGACCTTGACCGTGTCGCCGATGCGGAACGCCTCGCCGGTACGGTCGCCGACCAGCGCCTGCATCTCCTCGACATGGCGGTAATAGTCCTGCCCGATGGTGGAGGCGGGGATGAAGCCGTCGGCGCCGGTTTCGAGCAGCCGCACGAACAGGCCCGAGCGCGTCGCGCCCGAAACGCGGCCCATGAACTCGGCGCCGATCTTGGTGGCGAGGAACTGCGCCAGCAGCCGGTCCGAGGTCTCGCGCTCGGCCAGCATGGCGCGCCGCTCGGTCTGCGAGATGTGCTGGGCGATTGTGGGGAGCTTGGCGATCTCGCCGTCGGTGAGCCCGTCCTTGCCCAGATCGAGCGCCGCGATCAGCGCGCGGTGGACGATGAGATCGGCATAGCGGCGGATCGGCGAGGTGAAGTGGGCGTAACGGTCGAGGTTGAGGCCGAAATGGCCGTAATTCTCGTGCGCATACTCGGCCTGCGCCTGCGAGCGCAGCACCATCTCGCTGACCTGCTCGATCTTGTTGTCCTGCCGCGCCTTGGCGAGGATGCGGTTGAAGTCGACCGGCCGCACCGCCTCGGCCTTGCCGAAGCTCAGGTCGAGCGAGGTGAGGAACTCGCGCAGCGCCGTCAGCTTCTCGCGGCTGGGCGTGTCGTGAACGCGGTAGAGCAGGGCCGTCTTGCGCTTTTCGAGCGTCTCGGCGGCCGCCACATTGGCCGCGATCATCATCTCCTCGATGAGCCGCATCGCCTCGAGCCGTTCGGGCACGTGGATGTCGGCGACCATGCCGGACTTGTCGAGGATGATCTTGCGCTCGGGCAGGTCGAGATCGAGCGGCCCGCGTTTGTCGCGCGCCCTGGCCATGGTGCGGTAGGCCGCCCAGAGCGGATTGAGGATCGGCCCCAGCAGCGGCGCGGTTTTGTCGTCCGGCCGGCCGTCGATGGCCGCCTGCGCCTGCTGGTAGCTGAGCTTGGCGGCCGAGCGGAACACGATCCGGTGGAAGCTGTGCGACTTCTTGCGACCCTCGGCATCGATCACCATGCGCACCGCGATCGAGGGGCGGTTCACGCCCTCCTTGAGCGAGCACAGATCGTTGGAGATGCGCTCGGGCAGCATCGGCACGACGCGGTCGGGGAAGTACACCGAATTGCCGCGCAGATACGCCTCGCGGTCGAGCGCCGTTCCAGGACGCACATAGGCGGCGACATCGGCGATGGCGACGATGACGATATGCCCCCCGGCATTCTTCGGATCGGTGTCGGGCTCGGCATGGACCGCGTCGTCATGGTCCTTGGCGTCGGGCGGATCGATGGTGATGAGCGGGATATGCCGCCAGTCCTCGCGGCCCTTGAGCGAGACCTCCCCGGCGTCCTCGGCTTCGCGCAGCACGGCGGCAGGGAAGCGATAGGGGATTTCGAGGTTGTGGATCGCGATCATCGAGATCGCGCCCTCGGACTTCGGGTTGCCGATCACCGCGACGACCTTGGCCTTCTGGATCATCAGCCGGCCGGAGAACTTCACGCTGACTTCGACGAGGTCGCCGTCGCGCGCCTCGCCCAGATCGCCGCCGTCGATGCGCATTTCCTTCTGCTTGCGGTCGACGGGAATGAGGCGGGCGCCGTCCTCGTCGATGCGCACGATGCCGATCTGGCCGCGCCGCGGCTTATCGAGGATCTTCATCGGCTTGGCGGTGTAGACCGGCAGCGGCCCGTCGCCGGCATCGATGCGGGCGAGGATGCGGTCGCCCGGCGCGGGAGCGACGCGGGCGGTCCTGGTCACGAGCACGGCGACGCGCGGCTTCTCGCCCTCGGCCTCGTCCCAGGTCGAGGGATAGGCGTGGAGATTGTCGGGATCGGCGTCGCCGGGGATGTCGAGCGCGGTGACCTGCGGCAGCGTCGCGGTGCGGCGGATCTGCTTGCGGGAGCGCGCGAGAAACCCCTCGCCCTCCATCTCCTTGAGGAGAACCTTGAAGGGCGTGCGCATGTCGCCGTGAATGCCGAAATGCTTGGCGAGGTCGCGCTTGCCGTCGAGCTCGGGATGCTCGGTCATGGCCGCGACGATGTCCTCGCGGGAGGGAAGCGTCCCGACCTGAAAGGCGCGGGACGGCTTGGGTTTGGTCTTGGTTCTAGCTTTTGGCGCTTTGGCCATTTCTGTCTTTCTTAAGCGGATTCCTCCGCCTTCTTTTTCGTCTTCGGTGCGGCCTTGGCTCCGGCTTTCTTGGCGGGTGCCTTCTCGGCCGCGGGTTTCTTTGCAGCCGCCTTTTTCGCCGGCGCCTTCTTGGCGGCGGCCTTGCGGGCGGGCTTCTTGCCGCCGGTCTTGGCGGCGCGCTCGGCGATCAGTTCGAGCGCCTGCTCGAGCGTCACATCGGCGGGCTGGACGGTCTTGGGCAGGGTCGCATTGACCTTGCCCTGGTTCACATAGGGGCCGTAGCGGCCATCGCGGACCGAGATCGTGCCGTCGGCATGCTCGAAGGTCTTGATCGCGGCGATCGGCGTGGCATTGCGGCCGAAGCGGCCGCCGCCCGCCTTCTTCTGTGCGAGGAGATCGACCGCGCGGTTGAGCCCGACGGTGAACACTTCCTCGACATCGGGAAGATTGGCGTAGGTGCCGTCATGCAGGATGAACGGCCCGTAGCGGCCAATTCCCGCGCTGATCGGCTTCCCCGTTTCCGGGTGAAGGCCGACCGCGCGGGGCAGCGCCAGCAGCTGAAGCGCTCGCTCGAGCGTCAGGCTATCGGGAGACCAGCCTTTTGGCAGGGAGGATCGCTTCGGTTCGGTGCCGTCGCCGAGTTGCAGATATGGGCCGAAACGTCCCGACTTCAAGAGCACCTCGAGACCGCTCTCGGGATCGGTGCCGAGGATGCCGTCGCCGGGCGCGGCGGTCTCGGCGCCGCCGGTGGCGGCATCCGAAAGCTGCATGGTGTAGCGGCACTCGGGATAGTTGGAGCAGCCGATGAAGGCGCCGAACTTGCCCAGCTTGAGCGACAGCTCGCCGGTACCGCAATTGGGGCAGCGGCGCGGATCGGAGCCGTCGGCCTTGGCCGGGAAGATGTGGTCCTTGAGGCTGTCATTGAGCGCGTCGAGGACTTCCGACACGCGCAGATCCTTGATCTCGTCGGTCTGGCGGGTGAAGTCGTTCCAGAAGTCGCGTAGAACGTCCTTCCAGCGCAGGTCGCCGGCGGAAATCTCGTCGAGTTTTTCCTCGAGCCCGGCGGTGAAGCCGTACTCAACGAGCTTCTTGAAGAAGTTCTCGAGGAAGGCCGTGACGATGCGGCCGCGATCCTCGGGCACGATGGCGCGCTTTTCGAGCCGGATGTAATTGCGGTCCTGCAGCACCGAGACTGTCGCCGCGTAGGTCGAGGGACGGCCGATGCCGATCTCTTCCATCTTCTTGATGAGGCTGGCCTCGGTGTAGCGCGGCGGCGGCTGGGTGAAGTGCTGTTCGATCAGCGCTTCCTCGAGCCTGGGCGTATCGCCGATGGCGAGGGCGGGCAGCTCGCGATCGTCTTCGTCCTGGTCGTCGGCGTCGCGGTCTTCCTTGGCGGCCACGCCGTAGACGGCGAGGAAGCCGGCGAAGGTGACGACCGAGCCGACCGCGCGCAGATTGATGCCACGGCCGGGCGCATTGACGGCGATGTCGGCGGTGGTGCGCTCGATCTCGGCGGGACGCATCTGGCTAGCAAGCGTGCGGCGCCAGATCAGGCCGTAGAGCTTCTTCTGGTCCGCATCGCCAATGCTGTCGGGGTGGCGGAACATGTCGGTGGGGCGGATGGCCTCGTGCGCTTCCTGCGCGTTCTTGGCCTTGTTGGCGTAGATGCGCGGCGTCGGCGGGAGGTAGGCGGAGCCGAAATTCTTGTCGATGGCGCTGCGCGCGGCGGCGATCGCCTCGGGCGCCATGTCGATGCCGTCGGTTCGCATATAGGTGATGGCGCCGTCTTCATAGAGGCGCTGCGCGAGCTGCATGGTGCGGCTGGGCGAAAAGCCGAGGCGCGAGCTCGCATCCTGCTGCAGCGACGAGGTGGTGAACGGCGCATAGGGGTTGCGTTTGGTCGGCTTCTTGTCGACCGACAGCACCTCGAAGCGGCCCGCCTCGATGGCAGCCTTGAGCACTTCGGCCTCGGCGCCGGTCTTGACGTCGAGCTTGTCGGTGACCTTGCCGTCGACCGAATAGAGGCGGGCGTCGAAGCTCTTGCCCTTCTCGCTGAGCTTTGCGGCGACCGACCAGTACTCGACCGCCCGGAACTTCTCGATCTCGGCTTCGCGGTCGCACACGAGGCGCAGCGTCACCGACTGCACGCGGCCGGCCGAGCGCGAGCCGGGCAGCTTGCGCCACAGAATCGGCGAGAGCGTGAAGCCCACGAGGTAGTCGAGGGCGCGCCGGGCGAGGTAGGCATCGACCAGCGGCACGTCGATGTCGCGCGGGTTCTGCATCGCCTCGGTGATCGCCGATTTGGTGATGGCGTTGAACACGACGCGGCTGACCGGCTTGTCCTTGACCAGCTTCTTGGACTTGAGGATGTCGAGCACGTGCCAGGAGATGGCCTCGCCCTCGCGATCAGGGTCGGTGGCGAGGATCAGCTCGTCCGCATTCTTGAGCGCGTCGCCGATATCGGCGAGTCGCTTGCGCGACGCGGTATCGACTTCCCACGACATGGCGAAGTCGTCGTCGGGCAGCACCGAGCCATCCTTGGGCGGCAGGTCGCGCACATGGCCATAGCTGGCAATGACCTCGTAGTCCTTGCCCAGATAGGTGCCGATCTTCTTAGCTTTGGTCGGGCTCTCGACGACGACCAGTTTCATGCGCAACGCTTTCGGAGGGTCTTCAAAACGCGGCGCAAAATGGGGAAGGGAACCCGCCCTGTCAACCAGCCGGCATCGCCGCAATTTGCCTTCCCCTTTAGGGGAAGAGAATTGTGACTCACGGTTTGAGCGCCACCAACTGGCCGCTCGACCATTCGAGGCGACCGGCAAGATCGAGCTCGAGCAGCAGCGTCTGGATCACCGCGACGCTGAGCCCGGTGGCGGCGATGAGCGCATCGACGGAGGTCGGCGTGACGCTCAGCGCCTCGAGCAGACGCTCACGGTCGCCCTCGGTGGGATCGCTGTCATCGAACGGCATGTCGGGCGCCCAGTCGGGCTCGAGCAGGACACTGCGCGTCGGATCGAGATTGCCGAGCGCCTCGACGATATCGGCGGCGCCGGTGACCAGCCGCGCCCCCTGCTGGATGAGGTGATTGCCACCTTCGGAACGCTGATCCAGAGGCGAGCCGGGTACCGCGAAGACCTCGCGATTCTGCTCGAGAGCGAGGCGCGCGGTAATGAGCGAGCCCGAGCGCTTGGCCGCCTCGACCACGACAACGCCGAGCGAAGTCCCCGAGACGAGGCGGTTGCGGCGTGGAAAATCCTGCGCGCGGGGCTGCCAGCCGAGCGGCATCTCTGACAGCAGCATGCCGCCATGCTCGACGATCCGGCGCGACAGCGGGATGTTCTCGTCGGGGTAGATCTGGTCCATGCCGCCGGCGAGCACGGCCAGCGTGCCGGTCGCCAGCGAAGCGGTGTGGGCGGCGGCGTCGATGCCACGGGCGAGGCCCGACACGATGGTGAAGCCCTGCTCGCCCAGATCGCGGGCGAGCATCTCGGTCATCCGCTTGCCCGCCGCCGAGGCATTGCGCGCGCCGACGATGGCGACTGTGCGCTTGAGGTCGAGCCGTTCGCCGCCGATGACCGACAGCAGCGGCGGGGCAGGCGAGATGTGCGCGAGGAGCGGCGGGTAATCGGGATCGCCGGAGGCGACGAGACGGCCGCCGAGCTTGTGGAGGGCCGCGATCTCGTCCTCGGCTTCGCCGACGGACGGCACTGCCGCGCCGACGCCGACCCGGCGCGCGAGACCTGGGAGCGCATCGATCGCAGCTTCGGCGGAGCCGGTGCGGTTGATGAGCTGGCGGAACGTCTGCGGCCCGACATTGGGCGTGCGGATGAGCCGCAGCCACGCGATCCTTTGCGACGGACTGAGCTGGCTGCCCGCCGCTTTGTTCATCAGGAGGGCTCGGCGCTCTTGGACTGCCCGATCTTGGGCTCCGTGCCGGCCATCAGCCGGGCGATGTTGGCGCTGTGGCGGACGATCAGCAGGATCGACAGCAGCGCGACAACGAGGGCGAAGACGATGCCCTCGGGGGCCCAGCCCATCAGGAACGCGACATAGGCAAAGATCGGCGCGGTGACGGCTGCGGTGATGGCCGACAGCGACGAGATCTTCTGGGTGAAGGCGATGAGCAGCCAGACCGCGCAGAAGATCAGCCCGACGGGCCAGGCGAGCGCGAGGAGCACGCCGATCATGGTGGCGACACCCTTGCCGCCCTTGAAGCCGAGCCAGACGGGATAGCAGTGGCCGATGAACGCCGCGACCGCCGCGACATAGGTCGCGTAGAGGGTCGTCGTGGGGTCGACTGGAAACAGCGACGGCAGGACCGTACGCGCCAGGGCAACTGCGGCGAAGCCCTTGGCGGCGTCGAGCAGCAGCGTCATCGCCGCGAGCTCGCGGCGGCCCGTGCGCAGCACGTTGGTGGCGCCGATGCTGCCCGAGCCGATCTTGCGCACATCGCCGACGCCGGCGGCGCGCGTGATGATCAGGCCAAACGGGATCGACCCCAGCAGGTAGCCGACAACGGCCGCGATGACGTAGTTGATCATGTGCGCCCCTCCCGCGTCGCAGCATGGCCGAACACGGAACGGCCCGCAACGAATGTGTGCATGACGGCGCCCTGCATGCGTGCGCCTTCGAAGGCGGTGTTGCGCGAGCGCGAAACGATGTCGGCCTCGGCGACGAGCCAGGGGAAGTCCGGGTCGAAGACGATGAGGTCGGCGGGTGCGCCGACGGCGAGGCGGCCCGCGGCGAGCCCGAGGATCTCGGCGGGGCGCTGGGTCATGGCGCGGAGGATTGTCATCAGCGGCACGTCGCCGGAATGGACGAGGCGGAGCGCGGCGGCGAGCAGCGTCTCGAGGCCGATGGCGCCCTCGGAGGCTTCGGCGAAGGGCTGGCGCTTCACCTCGGTGTCCTGCGGATCGTGCGCCGAATGGACGACGTCGATGGCGCCGGATTTCAGGCCCTCGATCATCGCCTGCCGGTCGTCTTCCGAGCGCAGTGGCGGGGAGAGCTTGAAGTAGGTACGGTAGGGCGCGACGTCATTCTCGTTGAGGGCAAGATTGTTGATCGAGATGCCCGCGCTGATGGCGCCCCGCGACTTGGCGGCACGCACAAGCTCGACCGAACCGGCTGTCGAAAGCTGCGCGGCGTGGTAGCGCGCGCCGGTCGCGATCGCGAGCTGCAGGTCGCGGGCGAGGGGGATGGTCTCGGCCACGAGCGGAATGCCCTTGAGGCCGGAGATCGTGGCCAGCGTCCCGTCATTCATCACGCCGTCACCGACCAGCGAGGCGTCGGCGGCGTGGTGCAGGATCGGGAGATCGAAATTGGCGGCATAGGTCATCGCCGCCTTCATCAGGCCGGCCGACTGGATGGAGCAACGCCCGTCGCTGAGACAGCCGGCTCCGGCTTCCTTGAGCAGGCCGAACTCGGTGATCTCCTCGCCGCGCAGGCCTTTGGTGATGGCGGCGGCGGGGACGACATTCACCTTGGCGGTGGCCCCGGCCCGGCGCACGATGAAGTCGACGATCGCGCCGTCGTCGACGACCGGCAGCGTGTCGGGCATCAGCACGAAAGTGGTGACGCCGCCGGCGGCGGCAGCGTCCGCCGCGGTGGCGAGCGTTTCGCGGTACTCGTGGCCGGGCTCGCCGGTGAACACACGCATGTCGATGAGGCCGGGCGCGACGACCATGCCGCGGGCCTCGATGACATCGGCGCCGTCCGGGATGCCCGCCGGAGCGCCAGCGACGACGTCCTTGACGACGCCGTCGGCAAGATGGACGGCCCCGCGCTGGTCGGTGCCGGTCGCCGGATCGACGATGCGGGCATTCCTGATGACGACGGGCTTGCTCATTGGGCCACCTGCTCGGGATCGGCGAGCAGCGCGTCGAGCACCGCCATGCGGACGGCGACGCCCATTTCGACTTGATGCGTGATGACCGAGCGTGGTCCGTCGGCGATGGCCGGGTCGATCTCGACACCGCGGTTCATCGGGCCGGGATGCATGACGATGGCGTCGGGCTTGGCGAGGCTCAGCTTGTCGGCGTCGAGGCCGTAGAAGCGGTAATATTCGCGCACCGAGGGGATCAGCCGGCCGGCGGCACGCTCGTGCTGCAGTCGCAGCATCATCACGACGTCGGCGCCGGCAAGGCCCTCGCGCATGTCGGTGAACACTTCGGTCGCCAGCGCTTCGATGCCGCGCGGCAGGAGCGTGCGCGGCGCGACCACGCGGGTGCGGACCTGCAGCATGCCCAGCAGCAGCAGGTTGGAGCGGGCGACGCGGGAATTGGCGATATCGCCGCAGATGGCGACCGTGAGCCCGGCGAGCCGGCCCTTGTGCTGGCGGATGGTCAGCGCATCGAGCAGCGCCTGCGTGGGGTGCTCATGTGCGCCGTCGCCGGCATTGATCACCGAGCAGCCGACCTTCTGGCTCAGCAGTTCCACCGCGCCCGCCGCGCCATGCCGCACGACGATGACGTCGGGCCGCATTGCGTTGAGCGTCGCGGCGGTATCGATCAGCGTCTCGCCCTTGGTGACCGACGAGGTCCTGACCGACATGTTGGTGACCTGCGCCCCCAGCCGCTTGCCGGCGATCTCGAAGCTCGACTGGGTGCGGGTGGAGGGCTCGAAGAACAGGTTGATCTGCGTCTTGCCGGACAACGTTGGCAGGATCTTCCGCGGCTGCCGCGAGATCGGGATCATCGCCTCGGCACGGTCGATAAGATCGAGCGTTTCGTACTGATTGAGCTGGGAAATACCGAGGAGATTGCGGTGGGGGAAAGGCCGTCTCAAGCCGGTATCCGTCGGACCGCTCATGGTACTCCGTCCTCGATGCGGCCGGGGTCTAGCCCAGCGAGCGCCGAGGGGCAAGCCGGATCAGGGAGTTATCCTTAGCCGGTCAAGGAAACCCTGGAGGATGTAGGAGGCGGCGAGCTTGTCGACGACCTCGGCGCGGCGCTCGCGGCGGGTGTCGGCTTCGATCAGCATCCGGGTGACGGCGGACGTGCTGAGCCGCTCGTCCCAGAACAGGATCGGCAGGGGCGTCTTCTGCGCCAGATTGCGGGCAAACGCCCGGGTGGACTGCACGCGCGGCCCCTCGGAACCATCCATGTTGAGCGGCAGGCCGAGGACGAGGGCGACGGCGGCGTTCTCGCTGATCAGTTCGAGCAGGCGCGCGGCATCGGCGGTAAAGTTGGTGCGGGCGATCGTCTCGAGCGGCGTCGCCGTATAGCGCAGGCCGTCGGACACCGCGACGCCGATGGTCTTTGTACCGAGGTCGAGGCCGAGAAGTTTGCCGGTGGGGGGCAGGGCGTCGATGCCGTTGGCGTCCGTCATGCGACTTCGCTACCTGTCGGGAGCAAGCGAGGCAAGGAATCGATGAAACTCACCTGGTTCGGCGGGACGGCGCTGCGGGTTTATGTTGGCGGGGAGATCGTGGTGATCGACGCCGAGACGGCGCCTGCTGTCGTAGACCGGGGGGAACTGCTGGCGGGAGCGGACCGTGTGCTCGCCTTCGGCGACGCGATCGCGGTGATCGACCCAACCGCTTGGCGTCCCGAGCCGGTAGGACGGGCAATCGACGAGCCGCTAGCCACGGACGTGTTTCGGATCGGCGACAGCGCGCTGTTGCTGGCTGCCGCCGCAGAGCCGCCGTTAGTGCTGCTTGGACCGGGAGAACTGCCGCGCTTCGGGCGTTGGGCGGACGGCGGCGTCATCGTCCTGCTGTCGGCGAGAGAGGCGCTGGTAGCCGAGGTCACGGCGATGCTCGATGTCGCGCGGCCGCGCCTGGTCGCCCTCGCGGTGGATGAGCAGACGCTGGACCTGGTCATCGAGGAGATCGCCGAGCACCTCGGCGGCGCCGGCCTCGTGTCGATGGAGCCGGGACTGGCACTGGAAGTTTGATGGCGCTCATCAGGCAATTTCGTTGGAAACGGCGGCGGGCCGTTGCTATGAGGCGCTGGAACAGGAGCTTTCGCATGTCCGTCGACGCCGCCACCGTCAAGCGCATCGGCCGCCTCGCCCGTATCCGGGTGGAGGAGAACGAGGTCGAGAAATATCAGGGCGAGATCAACGCGATCCTGGGCTTCGTCGAGCAACTGGACGAGGTCGACGTGACTGGGGTCGAACCGATGACCTCGGTGACGCCGATGCAGTTGCGCCGCCGCGACGATGTGGTGACGGATGGCGGCTACCCCGAAAAGGTGGTCGCGAATGCGCCGCTGACCGAGGACAATTTCTTCATGGTTCCCAAGGTCATCGAGTAGCGATGGGTGTCGCGATCGCGATCGAGACGCCGCTCCAGGACGATGTCCGGGACCTGGTGGCCGAGCTCAATGCCTATCTGCGACCGTTGTCGCCGCCGCAATTCCAGTTCCAGATGACGGTCGAGCAGATGGCGGACGCGAAAACCACGCTGTTCGTCGCCCGCGACGCGACCGGTCGGGCGGTGGGGATGGGCGCGCTCAAGCTCGAGACGGCGGGGCTCGCAGAGGTCAAGCGGATGTTCACCCGGCCGGAGGTGCGCGGGCAGCGGGTCGGATCGGCGCTTCTCGCGGCGGTGGAAGCGCTGGCGCGGCAGAAGGGCGTCACAGAGCTCAAGCTCGAAACCGGCGTCGGCGAGGGCTTCGTGCCGGCGCACCGGGTTTATGAACGCGGCGGGTTCACGCCCTGCGGCGCCTTCCTCGACTACCCCGACAGCGGCCATTCGGCGTTCTTTGCCAAGCGGCTGCGCTAGGTGCCAATTGTGATTGTTGTTGCGATGTTGCGATAATCGCAACACGCCGCTACGACAGGGCCAAACCGTCCATCCGAGCCCCACACCTTGACTGACCTGACCAAGCTGACGCTTGCCGCCGCCCGCAAAGGGCTCGCCGACAAGGCCTTTTCCGCCACCGAACTGACCGGCGCCTATTTGTCGGCGATCGACGCGGCCAACCCCAAGCTCAATGCATATGTGGCCATAACGCGCGAAAAGGCGCTGGAAGACGCGGCTGTTTCCGACAAAAGACTGGCCAATGGCGGGGCTGGACCGCTCGAGGGGATTCCGCTCGGCATCAAGGATCTGTTCGGCACGCAGGGCGTCCACACCCAGGCGGCGAGCCACATCCTCGACGGCTTCAAGCCCGAATACGAGTCGACCGTGACGGCCAATCTGTGGCGTGACGGCGCGGTGATGCTGGGCAAGCTGAACATGGACGAGTTCGCCATGGGCTCGTCCAACGAGACCTCCTATTACGGCCCGGTGGTGAACCCCTGGCGCTCGAACGGCTCGAACGCCCAGCTCGTGCCGGGCGGCTCGTCGGGCGGCTCGGCCGCCGCGGTGAGCGCGTGGCTCTGCGCCGCGGCGACCGCGACCGATACCGGCGGCTCGATCCGCCAGCCGGCGGCGTTCACCGGCACCGTGGGCATCAAGCCGACCTATGGCCGCTGCTCGCGCTGGGGCGTGGTGGCGTTCGCTTCCTCGCTCGACCAGGCCGGGCCGATCGCCCGTACCGTCGAGGACGCGGCGATCATGCTGACCTCGATGTCGGGCTTCGATGCCAAGGACTCGACCAGCGTCGACCTCGCGGTGCCGGACTTCGCCGCAGCGGTCGAGCGCGGCGTCAAGGGCCTCACCATCGGCATTCCGCGCGAATACCGGATGGACGGCATGCCCGACGAGATCGAGGCGCTGTGGAAGCAGGGCATCGACTGGATGGTGGCCGAAGGCGCCACCATCAAGGACATCTCGCTGCCGCACACCAAATATGCGCTGCCCGCCTATTACATCGTGGCCCCGGCCGAAGCCTCGTCCAACCTCGCGCGCTATGACGGCGTGAAGTACGGCCTGCGCGTCACCGGCAAGGACATCACCGACATGTACGAGCTGACCCGCGCCAAGGGGTTTGGCGCGGAAGTCCGCCGGCGCCTGATGATCGGTACCTATGTGCTGTCGGCCGGCTATTACGATGCGTACTATGTGCGGGCGCAGAAGGTCCGCACGCTGATCAAGCGCGACTTCGAACTGGCCTTCGCCGACGGCGTCGACGCCATCCTGACGCCGGCGACGCCGAGCGCGGCCTTCGGCGTGGGCGACGAGGACATGAGCGCCGATCCGGTCAAGATGTACCTCAACGACATCTTTACGGTGACCGTGAACATGGCGGGCCTGCCGGGCATCGCGGTGCCCGCCGGCAAGGACGCCGCCGGCCTGCCGCTCGGCCTGCAGCTGATCGGCAAGCCGTTCGACGAGGAAACGCTGTTCGCCGCCGGCCGCGTCATCGAGCGCTCCGCCGCCATCGATTTCTCTCCGGCCAAGTGGTGGTGAGCATGGCCGAGGACATCTTTTCGACCGCCGACTATCGCGACGTCCCCAAGGACATGGCCAAGCCGCTGCAGGCCCTGTGGTGGATCCGGAAGGGCGAGTTCCGCGTCGGCCCCGAATGGGAGGAGGCGCATATCATCGTCCAGGCGATGGAAGGCGTCCCAGAATTCGACTGGGTGCACGCGCTGCTGCACTGGATCGAAGCCGACATGGGCAACGCCGACTACTGGTACCGCCGCGCCGGCAAGAAGCGCTCGGCCCCCAACGTCAAGGCGGAATGGGAAGTGATGGCGCAGGCGCTGTCAGGGGTGACCAAGCACTAAGCTGGTAGCGCGGTCGATTGCGCGGCGCTCGTCAGCCCACCACTGCCCGCGTCATCGCCGTGTAGTCGCCGAACAGATAATCCGGCGCGTGGCGCTCCAGCGCTTTGCGGGAGTTGTAGCCGAAGGTGGTGACGCCTACCGCCACGCCGGCCTGGCGGGCAGCGTCGATGTCGCGGATTTCGTCGCCGATGGCGATGGCGTTGGCGGGGGATTGGCGGAGGGCGCGGAGGACGGCGCCGAACTTCTGCGCCTTGCCCCAGAGCGAGGAACCGCAGGCGTAGCGGTCGATGAGGCCGGCCGCGTCGCCCAGCACGTGGCGGACATTGGCTTCGGCATTGGAGCTGACGAGGGCGAGCTTGACGCCCGCGTCGTGCAGGGCGAACAGCATGTCGGAGGCCCCGGCGAAGAGGCGGATGTCGTGCATGCCCTCGGCGAACAGCTTGTGCATGTAGAGCGTGATCGCCGGGAGCTTCAGCATCGGCACGCCCAGATGGTTGAGCGCCTCGCGGCTCGACAGTTCGCGCAGGGCTTCGATCTCGGCGGGGTCGACCCGGTTGAGATGGAAATGATCCGCCGTCTGGTCCAGCGAGGCGATGAACCAGGGGAAGCTGTCGGCCAGCGTGCCGTCGAAATCGAAGATGGCGAGCGAGTAGTTCGGCATGGGGGGCGTGTGTGACGCCTCGCGCCGGCGCCGTCAATGGACGGTAGCGGGTCCCGCAGCCCCGTGGGGATTTGTCTGCGAGACCCACTGCTTCTCAACGACGCCAGCGCCGGCCGGTTGCTTTGCTCAGCGATTGTCGAACTCCGAGCGCACGAGTTCCAGTCCCCGCCGCGTGATGCGGTAGGGCGCGCCGCCCTGCGAGGCGATGGCCTTCTTGCGCTTGAGCTTCTTGAACAGCAGCATCTCCACCATGGGGATGCGCCAGCCGTCGCGATTGTAGAGTTCGAGGGCCTCGATGCGACCCTTGCTGTCCTTGAGCGGTACGATGACGCCGCCCTGCGCGAGCATATGCAGCACGCGCTGTTCCTGCCTGGAAATGTCCAATTGTGTGACCCGGGATACGGATATGCCTGAGCAGCCGCCCGCATCACGCTGGACGGCGCTTCGTTCCCAGAAGCCTCACCCCACAAAAGGTGAGGCTTCAGCAGGTCTCAACAATGCTAGACATGGTTCGTACTCCGGCGGGCCGCACCATCGGCGCGACCGCTGAACGGTGTCGTCAATAGCGCGATGCAGCCGGCCCGTCTAGGCCGGCGGGAGCGCTTCGGGCGCCGGCTCGCCGAGGTCGCCGGGGAGCGACTTGATGTACTGGTAAAGCGAGCGCGCCTCGACATCGGTGAAGGCGTGGACGTTGTACCAGGGCATCGGCGGGGCGGTCTCGAACGTATCGGAGAAGGTCACCCAGTCGTCCTCGCTCATGTCCTTGACGGTGAGCCTGAGGTTCTTGGCGAAGGTGGTGCCCCACGGGCCCTGATAGCCCATCGGATTGCCCTTGAGCGCGACGTTGGGGTCGACCTGGCCGCCGCTCTCATTGTAGCCGACCGTGTGGCAGTCGTGGCAGCCGCCGATGACGGCAAGATGCGCACCATAGTCGACCGAGGCGTCCTGTGCGGCCGCGCCGGCAGCCGACAGCGCAAAGCCCGCGGCGGCGATGGCCAGATGACGTATCATGATAAATCCCCTCAACAAATCATGATGTTAGCGATGACGCGTGAGCCTACTCCCACCGCGGTGACGCGAACAAGACAGCATGCGGTTGAAATCGACGGCCATGCCGTGCAAACCAGAAGGCGACCATCCCGCCAGCGCATGAGCAGACCAGTGACCAAAGCCCCCGCCGATTGCACGACCAAGGAAGACGTGCGAGCCGAACTCGACCGCATCGACCAGGCGCTGCTGACCCTGTTCGCGGAGCGGCATCGCTATGTGACGCGCATGGCCGAGATCAAGACCGACCCGCACGAGGCGTACGACCCCACGCGCATCAATGCGATCCTGACCAAGCAGCGGGCGCGGGCCGAGCAGCTGGGTCTCGACGAAGATCAGGCAGAGTTGATCTGGAAGACGCTCATCGACTGGAACGTCAATTACGAGAAGGGTATCATCGTCGCCCGACGCGGCACGAAGCACCCCTCCTGATGTCCCTCAACCTCCTCATCCGCAAAGCGATTCCCAGCGAGATCGAAACGCTGGCCGATATCGCCTTCGTGGCGTGGGAGCGCGACCTGTTGCCATTTCTCCACGGCCCGGCGGCGTCGCGCGAGGCGGAGCGCAACCGGCTGAGCGCGGCCGTGCGCGATGGCCTCGACCGGATCATCGTGGCACAGGTCAACGATGTGTCGGTGGGCTGGTGCCAGCGGGCGCGGGGACGGGCCTATATCCCGTTCCTGTTCGTGACGCCGCTGCTGCAGAACCAGGGCGTCGGCTCGGCGCTGCTGCGCCGCATGGAGTCGCTGCTCGAGCTCGAGGGCGCCGACCGCATCCAGCTCGACACGCTCGCCGACAATGTGCGGGCGGTCAATTTCTACCAGCATCAGGGCTACCAGATCCTGGCGCTCAAGACCGAAGGCGCGCCCGGGCGCGAGACGCAGATGAGCGTGAGGCTCGAAAAGCGGCTCGATCCGTGGCATGGGCCTATCGACGATATCTCGTAACGGACCGAAATGACCCTCATCGACACGCGTACGCCCAACCCCAAGAGCTTCATCAAGGGCCAGACGGGCGATTGGGAAGTGATCATCGGCATGGAGGTGCACGCGCAGGTGACCTCCGAGAGCAAGCTGTTTTCGGGCAGCTCGACCGAGTTCGGCCGGCCGGCCAATTCCAATGTGAGCTTCGTCGATGCGGCGATGCCGGGGATGCTGCCCGTGATCAATGAAGAGTGCGTGCGCCAGGCCGTGCGCACCGGCCTCGGGCTCAAGGCGGCGATCAACAAGCGCTCCATCTTCGACCGCAAGAACTACTTCTATCCGGACCTGCCGCAGGGCTACCAGATCAGCCAGTACAAGGACCCCATCGTCGGCGAGGGCAAGGTGCTGCTCGACATGCCCGAGGGGCAGATCGAGATCGGCATCGAGCGCCTGCATCTCGAGCAGGACGCCGGCAAGTCGATCCACGACCAGCATCCCAATATGAGCTTTGTCGACCTCAACCGGTCGGGCGTGGCGCTGATGGAAATCGTCAGCAAGCCCGACCTGCGCTCGTCGGAGGAGGCCAAGGAGTACCTCGGCAAGCTGCGCACGATCCTGCGCTACCTGGGCACCTGCGACGGCAACATGGAACAGGGTTCCATGCGGGCCGACGTTAACGTTTCGGTAAGGCGTCCGGGCGGCGAGTTCGGCACGCGCTGCGAGATCAAGAACGTCAATTCAATCCGCTTCGCCGGGCAGGCCATCGAGTACGAGGCGCGGCGCCAGATCGACATTCTGGAGGATGGTGGCACCATCGACCAGGAGACGCGGCTGTTCGATCCCAAGAACGGCGAGACGCGCTCGATGCGCTCCAAGGAAGAGGCGCACGACTACCGCTATTTCCCCGATCCGGACCTCCTGCCGCTCGAGTTCGACGACGCGTTCATCGCCGAGCTGGCGCAGCACCTGCCGGAGTTGCCCGACGAGAAGAAGGCGCGGTTCGTCAAGGAGTACGGCGTCACCGCCTATGATGCGATGGTGCTGACGCTCGAGCGCGAGACGGCGGACTATTACGAGGCGGCGGTGAAGTTCGGCGACGTCAAGCGCGACGGCAAGGCCGTGGCCAACTGGATCAGCGGCGACATCGCCGCCTACGCCAACAGCCAGGGGCTGAGCGCGTGGGAAACCCACATCAAGCCGGGGCAGGTGGCGGGGATCGTCGACCTGGTGGCGGCCGGCACGATTTCGGGCAAGATCGCCAAGGACCTGCTGCAGATCATCATCGCCGAGGAACCCGAGGGCGAGCCGGCGGCGATCGTCGAGCGGCGCGGCATGAAACAGGTCACCGATCTGGGGGCGATCGAGAAGGTCGTCGACGAGATCATCGCCGCCAATCCCGACCAGGTCGCCAAGGTGCTGGCCAAGCCCACGCTGATCGGCTGGTTCGTCGGCCAGGCGATGAAGGCCTCGGGCGGCAAGGCCAACCCGCAGGCGCTCAACGAGATCCTCAAGAAGAAGCTGGGGCTCGAGTGATGGTCCGATCCGCACCGGAGCCGAAGGCGATCAAGGAGCGGGTCGAGGCCGCGCGCGAGGCGAGCAGCGGTGGGCCGTTCGTGATCGGCGGCTTCGCCGTCAGGACGGCGATGCTGGTCGCGGTGATCGCGCTGATGGTCACCGCCGTGGCGCTGATCGTCTACGGCGTCATCGACACCTGGCGATTCCTGGCCGCTCTGTTCGACCGCCAGTATGTCATGGAGCGCGATGAAGCCCTGCTGCACGCCATTGTCATCGTCGACCTGTTCCTCCTCGCAACAGTCGTGCAGGTTGTTTCGCTGGGGCTCTATCAGCTCTATTTCCGCCAGGATCTGAAGTTGCCCAGATGGCTCAAGATCGGCGACCTGGACGACCTCAAGTCCAAGCTGGTCGGGGTCTGCATCACGGTGATGGCGGTGTTCTTCCTGGGCAAGGCGATCATCTGGGACAGTGGCATCGATATTCTCTATCTCGGCGGCGCGGTGGCTATGGTGATCGTGGCGCTGACCTACTTCCTCAGCCGGATCGAGCATCACCGGGAGTAGCCATGGCCAAGGGCTATTGGGTCGTGCATCTGGAGGTGACGGACGCCGACACTTACGGCATGTACCGGGAGTTCGTTCTACCCTTTCTTGCGGCCAGTGGCGGCCGGTTCGTCATCAGCGGCGGCGAGCAGTCGGTGGTCGAGGGCAGCGTGCGGCCGCGCATGGTCGTGGTCGAGTTCCCAAGTCTTGCCGATGCGCGGCGGGTCTATCATTCGGCTGAGTACCAACACGGGATGCAGGAGCGGCTGGCGTCGAGCAGCGCCGATTTCGCGATCGTCGAGGGCCTGGAGGACTGACCGATGGCGTCGATGAGCGTGAGCCTGCGCAACGTGCCGGGAACGCGGGCCGCGATGGGCTGGGCCGGCGGGCACACATTGGTGATCGACCGGCCGGAGGGCCGGGCCGGCGGCATGGGGCTTGGCTTCAATGGCGGCCAGATGATCGCCCTCGCGATCGGCGGCTGCTTCTGCAACGATCTGCGCTATGTGGCCGACGCGATGGGCGTCGAGCTCGAGACGATCGAAGTGGACGTTGCGATCGAGCTCGAGGGTAAGCCTCTGCTGGTGACGGCGGCGACGATGCGCGTGCAGGCAACGGCCGGCGAGGGCGTCGATGTGGCCGAGGTGATCCGCCGTGCCGAGGCAGACTCGACCGTCAGCAACTCGGTGCGGGCCGGATTCCCGGTGCGCGTTGTCGCGATCTAGCGCGAAAGACACAGCGTCCTTTGGGTTTGCCCGCCGACGCTAAGGTCTTGCTAACCCTCCCGCCACGCCCGGTCACCCGCTGCATAAACCGGAGTTTATGCCCGTAGCCCACCGCGCCTATGGCGCCGGGCGCAAACTCCCGGTCGATTGAGGACGCTGCACGCATGGGTGCCGATCGGGTCGGCCGGCGGACGAACCCGCGCGGCCTGACCAATGACGGAGAAGACCAATGATGTTTCGGAGCCTGGGAGCGGTCGCGGCACTGCTCATGACCACATCGCTCGCGCAGGCGGCGTTCGACCCCAACGCCGTCGCGACGCAGTTGCAGAGCGAGGGGTACACCCGCATCGAGATCAAGATCGGGCAGAACATCGCCAAGGTCGAAGCGATCAAGGGCGGCACCAAGATCGAGGTCACCTACGATATCGCCTCGGGCGAGGTGATCGAGACGGAGACGGAAGCGGTCGATGGCGACGACGACACCCGGCCCGGCGTGGTGGTGCGCGAAGACCGCGACGATGACGACGACAATGACGATCGCGACGACGACGATGATCAGGATGACGACGATGATGATCAGGACGACGATCGTGACGACGACAACGATGATGACGACAACGATGACGATGACGACAACGATGATGACGACGGCGACGACTGATCGCTGAGTGACCGCATATCGGGGAGCGTCGCCTTGCGCTACGCTCCCCGGGCAGGACCACGGAGAGGATTTTCCAGCCGATATGAACCGCCGCCGCTTTCTTCTCGCCGCGACCGCCTTCACCCTGCTGTCCACGACGGCGGCGCGCGCGGACTATGTCGAGGACATCGTCGAGCAGCTCGAGAAGGAAGGCTATGGCGGGATCGAGGTGACGCGAACGCTTCTGGGGCGCGTGCGGATCCTCGCCAGCAAGGACGGGCTGCAGCGGGAGCTGGTGTGCAATCCGCGCACCGGCGAAATCCTGCGCGACGTCCTGATTGCGGCCAATGGCAAGACGCAGGCGCCGGCGTCGCCGGTGGGCGGGAACGGCGATCGCAACGACGATCGGGGCGGCGACGACGATAGTGATGATGACGACGACGACAGTTCGGGAGGCGGCGGTTCGGGCGGTGACGACGATGACGATAGCGGGGACGGCGAGGACGACGACGAGTCCGGCGGCGACGACAGCGACGACGACTAGGCGCGCCGTCGCATGAGGCGTGTCTGGGTCATTGTCGTGATCGTTGTCGTGCAGGTGCTGAGCGCGTTCTTTTTCGTCTCGGACATCCTCTCCTCCTATGTCGGCTTCTGGACCGAGCCGCTGTCGTGGGAGGTGCGCGAGCTGCTGGAACTGGCGGCCGCCGGCGGGCTGGCGATCGGCGTTGGCTTCGGTGGCCTCGCACTGTGGCGTGCGCATCGCGACCGGGCGAGGGCGGAGGAGCGGCTGCGAGTCGCCTCGGGTGCCTTCATGGAGCTGCTGAACGAGCGCTTCACCCAATGGGGACTGACGCGGGCCGAGGCGGACGTGGCGCTGTTCGCCATCAAGGGGCAGTCGACAGCCGAGATCGCGGCGTTGCGCGGGACCTCGGAAGGCACGGTGAAGGCGCAGACCAACGCGATCTATCGCAAGGCCGGCGTGACCGGCCGGCCGCAATTGCTGTCGCTGTTCATCGACGAGCTGATTGGCGAGGACAATATCGTACGGGCAAAGCTCGTGACGGGCGCCGAGCCGGCGCCGCTGCTGCCATCGCCGCCACCGGTCGAGGAGGAGCCGGCCCCGGCCTCTAGGCGGGCTTAGGTTTAGGCATCCAGCGCTTGACCAGGCGGCCATCGATGAACACGAGGCCGAGGAAGATCACGACGATGCCGATGATGTGGACCGGCAGGAAGCGCTCGTGCAGCACGAGGACACCCAGGAGGATCGCCGAAATCGGGGTGATGAAGGTGTTGAGCGACAGGTTCGTCGCGCCGACCTTGGGCAACAGCCAATAGACCAGCAGGAAGCTGAAGCTGGTCGAGAACACGCCGATGCCGAACAGGGCGCCCCAGGTTTCGATGCGGGTAATGGCCGGAATATCGAGGGCGAACCCGCTTGCGGAACCGGTGAACACGCCGGCGATCATCGGCCAGAGCAGCGCGATCGGGATCGACACCAGCGCCGCGCCGGTGAGCGACGCGGACGCGGTGACCGCCGAGTCGACGTTCTTGAAGCGGCGCGCATAGTTGAGCGTGAGCGCGTAGCAGCAGGTGGCGGCGAGCGCGGCGAGGAGGCCGACGACCTGCGCCGAAGCCCCTTCGCCCAGCGATGGCGAGGCGAGGATGATGGCACCGAGGAAACCGACGAGGACGCCAATCACCTTGTTCCAGGTGGCTTTCTCGCCGCCCGGCCAGAGCTGGCTGACGATGACAGTCGTCATCGGCGTCATGCCGTTGATGACGCCCACGATCGAGCTCGCGACGGTCATTTCGGCATAGGGAAAGAGGGCGAAGGGGATGGCGTAGTTGAGGATGCCGAGCACGAGGAACTGCGGGTAGAGACTCCAGTCGCGCGGCAGCGGCTTGCGCGTGCCAAGGAAGAAGATCCAGCAGATGACGGCGCCGATGGTGACGCGACCCGCCGACACCCAGAGCGGGCTGATCTCGCGGATCAGGATGGCGTTGAACAGGAATGAACAGCCCCAGACGGCGCCGAGAAGGATAATCAGCGCCCAGTATCGCAATGGCATCTCAGCTATCTCCTAGACGTCGACCTTGAAGGTCAGCGTCGCGGGGTCTGCCGGCTTGCCGCGCAGGCCCCAGTTGTCGAATGGCACGTCGTGGACCACGACCTTGAGGTCGCCTTCCGCGAATCCGAAGGCGCCCAGTTCGCGCTGCAGCGCCCCATAGAGCCGGCCTTTGGCCTCGCGCGAGCGACCGGTGAACATAGCGATTTCGAGCACCGAATAGCACGCGCCGCGGCCGGGCGGGGCGAAGAAGCTGCCCTGCGGGTATTCGTGGATGCGAATGTCGCGGTCCTGCGCGGGAATGCGGATGCCCTCGACCAGCGCGCGCTGGATGGCGGCCGCCAGATCGGCATGCCGGCCGGCAATCCAGCCGGCGGAAGTTTCAAAACGGGTCGAAGGCATGGGTGGTCTCCAGGGCGGCGAACATGGCGCAGCGTGGGAGTCGCGTCGAACCGATTTTGACGATGGGAACCATCAAATCCGGTGATGCCCTTGCGCAGGCCAGCCATTTGCGTTAGTACTTACGCAAATACTGACGGAGAGGGCGATGGACTTCTTTTCCGACGTTGGACTGCTTGCGATCGGCAGCCGCCTCAGGCTTCTCAGCGACCGGCTCTATGACGTTGCCGACGCGACCTATCGTGACCATGGCGTGCCGCTCCAGGCGCGATGGTTTCCGGTGCTGCGCCTGCTGCACGACAAAGGGCCGCTGCCCGTCGGCGAGATTGCGCAGGCGGTCGGCCAGACGCATTCGGCGATCAGCCAACTGGCGACCAAGCTGGTGCAGCGCGGCATGCTCGAGGCTTCGGCCGACGCGGCGGACGGACGGATGCGGCGCCTGTCGCTGACGCCGCAGGCGGTGACAGCGCTACGCGAGGCCAAGCCGCTCTGGCACGCTATCCGCGAGGAGCTCGCAGCGCGCTTCCGCGCGGCCGGCATCGACGCCTGGGCCGTCCTGGATGAGTTTTCGAAGATACTCGATGGGTCGCTCGGGGATGCGGTGCGCGAGCGCGCGAAAAACGGAAAGGCGGGCGGCGTGCGCGTCGTGCCCTTCCGCCCCGAACTGCGCGCGCATTTCCATCGCCTCAACGCCGACTGGCTGCGCCGCTATTTCTACCTCGAGGAAGTCGACCACCGCGTGCTGAGCAATCCGGAGCAGGAGATACTTGCGGGCGGGGGAGCCATCTTCTTTGCCGAGGCAGGCGGCGCGGTGGTGGGCACCTGCGCGCTGCTGCAGGCGGCCGACGGCGAGTACGAACTGACCAAGATGGCGGTCGATCCGGCGGCGCAGGGACTGGGGATCGGGCGCGTATTGATCGAGGCGGCGCTGGCCGAGTTCGAGCGGCGCGGGGGCCGCAAGCTCTTCCTTGAAACCAACACCAAACTGGCGACCGCGATCCGGCTCTATGAAAGCGTCGGCTTCGAGCACCGGAAACTGCCCGGAGCGCAGTCGCATTACCAGCGCGCGGACGTCTACATGGTCTGGCGCGGGCGAATGGCGACGTGATGTGCTAGCGTCGGCGCTTGCGATTGTGGAGCGCTCGAATGGGCCGGCTGATCGTCAGCAACTTCATCACTATCGACGGGCTCTATAGCGGGCCCAATGACGACATGGCCGCGCTGTTCGCGTACCAGAATCCTGACTATGCGCGCGACGACAGCTTCGACCACTACAATGTCGAACTGCTCCGAGCGGCGGGCTACCTGCTGCTGAGCCACACGGGGTTTCTCGGCAACAGGGACTACTGGACCGGCGTGCGCGGCAATCCGTCGTTCTCCGCGATCCGGCAGGAGTTCGCCGAACTGATCGCGGAGCGGCCAAAGCTCGTGATCTCCGACAGGCTGACGCCGGCCGCGACGGCGCCGTGGACGAACACGACGATCCTCGGCCGCGCCGAGGCAGCGCGCGAGATCGGACGGCTGAAGCGCGAGGGCAGGGGCGACATTCTCGTGATCCTCGGCCGGCCGTTGTGGCAGGACCTCATGGCGCATGGACTGGTGGACGAACTGCATTTGACGGTCTTCCCGCTGATCGGCGGCGAGGGCACGCCGATGTTCGAGACACGGCCGGCTGTGCCCCTCAAGCTGGTGCGGACGCGGACCTGGCCCGGGTCGGGCAACGTCCTGACGGTCTACGAACCCGGCGTCCGGGTGTGATGGCGGACAAGCTCGTCAATTTGTTCTGGTCCGCCGCCGGCGTGTTCCCCGGCGAAACGGAGGTGAGCCCGTTCGATTTCGCCGCGCGCGTGCAGTCGGCGGCGCGCACCGGCTTTGCCGGCATCAGCTTCTGGCACGCCGACCTCGCGGCGATCTGCGCGACACGCAGTCTCGGCGAGGTGCGGCGCATTCTCGACGACAACGGCATCGTGGCCTGCGAGGTCGCCTTCATCGAGGACTGGTATGTCGATGGCGAGCGGCGCGCCGCGTCGGACGAGCGGCGGCGCTGGCTGCTGGAGGCAGCACAGGCGCTGGGTGCACCGCATGTGAAGGCGGGCGACCGGCGCAATACGCCGGGAGAGTCGGTACGGCTGGCCGACGAGTTCGCGCGGCTCTGCGCCGATGCCGCGCGCCACGGCCTGCGCGTCGGCTACGAATTCATGCGCGCTTCGTTCGTGCACCGGCTGGACGCGTGCCTCGCCATGGTCGGCGACACGCCCAATGGTGGACTGATCGTCGACATCGCCCATACCAATGCGATCGGTATTGCTAACGCGGAGATTGCGGCGCTGCCAGCCGACCGGATCGTCAGCGTCGAGCTGAGCGACAATGTGCGCGGTCCCAAGGGTTACGACGTCACGGCGCGCCGCTTCTGCGGCGAGGGCGAGCTCGATGTTGCCGGCTTCGTCACTGCGGCGCGCGCCGCCGGCTATCGCGGCCCCTGGGCCGTGGAAGTCGTCAACCGTGCGCTGCGCGGCTGGACGCTCGACCGGTTGAACGAAACAGGATTCCAGACGACGCTGCCCTATGTGAGCTAGCGCGAAAACCAGCGCTCGAGAGCGTCGGCAAGACCGTCCGTCTCGTTGCCATCCGCGGACCAGGCGATACAGCCATCGGGTCGGATCAGCAGCGAGCGCGGGGCGTCGAGGGCGAGGCAGCGAAGGCGGGCGGTACCGGCCGCCAGCGCAGCGACGCGGCCGTCGGAAGTGGCATCGAGGAGAATGCCGGCGCCATCGGCCATCTGGCTGTACAACGATGTTCCAGCGCCGAGGGGACGATCGGCGGCAAGACTGCCCACCTCCGCCCGGTCGGAGTCGAGATCGTAGCGCATGGCAAGGCCGCTCATCATCCCGTCGACCCGGTCGTTGACGTCATCGAGCTGCATCAGGGTGGCGAACACCTCGCGCAGGGCGTTCGACCGGTCGTCCGTCCGCATCAGCGCGACCTGTGCCAGCGTGTTGGCGAGGACGGCTTCGGCCACGGGCCGGCGCTCGGCGGTGTAGCTGTCGAGGAAGCCTGCCGATTTGTCGCCGCGGATCACGGCGGCGAGCTTCCAGCCCAGATTGGCGGCGTCGGCGAGGCCGAGGCTCAATCCCTGGCCACCCAGCGGCGAATGCACATGCGCGGCGTCGCCGGCGACAAGGACGCGGTCGCGGCGGTAGGTGTCGGCGAGGCGCGTGACGTCCGACCAGCGGTTCGCCTCCTCGATCGCGGTGACGCGGACATCGGCGCCGCTGATCCGCCGCAGGGCACCCTCGATCTCGTCGCGCGTGACCGGCGCCTCGCGATCGGCCGGAGGACCACTGAAGTCGTGCAGCCCGAGGCGGCGCGGCCGCGGTCCGTTGATGACGACGCCGCCGGGCAGGCGGGACACGCCGCGCGGCAGGCGCTCGGGGTGATCGAGATCGAGGATGGCCTGGTACATTGTGAGGCTCGGCGGAGCTCCCGAGAAGCCGAAGCCGGCGAGCTTGCGGACGGTGCTGCGCCCGCCGTCGCAGCCGACGAGCCAGGAGCAGGTGAGGCGATCCGGTCCGGCGACGGACGTCCAGCCAACCGTGACGTCGGTATCGCGCTGCTCGAGGTCGGTGACCGCGCAGCCGCGCCGGATCTCGATGCCGAGCGCTGACGCGCGCTCGATGAGAACGGCCTCGATAGCGGGCTGGTCGACCCAGTACATGCGCCGCTCGGGCTCGGCATTGGAGCGAAGCGGAAGGAGGGCGAAATGGCCCCGCGATCTGATCAGCCGCGCCCGCATCTCGGCGCCCGCCTGTCCCATCGCTGCGAAGCTGCGGGCTTCGGCCTCCGTCAGCGCCGGGCCCATGCCGCGGCGCTGCAGCGCCTCGGCGCCAACGGGTCCGATCGAGGGCGCCTTGATCGCGCGGTCTGGTGCGGCGAGCCGTTCGAGGACGAGCACATCGGCGCCACCCAGCTTGAGTTCGATCGCCAGCAGCAGCCCGACGGGGCCGGCGCCGACGATCGCAACGTCTATTTGCGTGTTCATCGGACGCTTCATAGCCGATGCGCTAGTCGAAGCGCAGCACCATCATGTGCTCGTCGAGATAGCGGCCATCGACGAGCAGGCTGCGCGGCTCGATGCCGTAGCTGACGAAGCCCAGATGCTCGTAGAGGCGGAGCGCGGGGGCGTTGTCGGTGACGACGCACAGATGCACCTGCTCGACCTGCGTCCGGGCGAAGGCGAGGACGTCGGCGATCAGGGCGCGGGCCACGCCGTGGCCGCGGGCTTCGGGCCTGACATAGACGCCCCAGATGTTGCCGCGATGGGCGACCTTGGTGGCATCCAGACGGTGGAAGCCGGCAGTGCCGACGAGCGCGCCGCCAAGCCAGGCTCCGGCGATGTAGTTGCGCGTGACGGTGCTCTCGAACTCGGCGAGATCGCGGGTGCACTCGGCCTCGTAGCTCGAACCGAAGGCGGTCGGGGCATCCTGCAGGGCCTCGAGCCGGATCGCCCGATAGGCTGCGGCATCGGCCGCCCCGAGGCGGCGGATGAGCGGCGCCGTGCCTGCGAGCGATGCGGCCACCATTGCGAGGGCGCGGGGGTAGAGCTTGTGCTCTTCAACCAGAACGCGGGCCCCCAGGATGTCGGGCGTATCCCCGGCGAGGATGGCAACGGATGCCTGCGCGATCGTGGGGCCTTCGTCCATGCCGGGGGTGACGAAGTGGACGGTGCAGCCGTGCTCGACAGAGCCGTCGGCGAGCGCCTGCTCGTGCGTGTGAAGGCCCTTGTGCCGGGGCAGCAGCGAGGGGTGGATGTTGATGAGGCGGCCCGCCCAGCGGGTGCAGAATTCGGGCGACAGCACGCGCATGAAGCCGGCGAGGGCGACGATGTCGGCCTGCCAGCCCTCGAGGATGGCCGTCATCGCCGCCTCGAACGCGGCCTTGCTGGCGTAGTCCCGGTGCGCCAGGGCGGCCGTGGCGATGCCGTCGGCGGCAGCGATAGCGAGGCCCCGGGCGCCGGGATCGTTCGAAAAGACGCCAGCGATCTCAGCCGGATAGTCCCCGGCCTTCGCGGCGGCGATCAGCGCGCTCATGTTCGAGCCGCGGCCGGAAATGAGGATGGCGACGCGCTGCCTCGCGGTCACAGCGCCAGCTTGCCTTCGAACGTCACCGGCTCGGCGCCCGCTTCGGTGATGCGGCCGATGATGGCGGGCTTTTCGCCCTGCTCGTAGAGGTGGGAGACCAGTTGCTCGGCCTCGCGCGCATCGAGCACGCAGATCATGCCGACGCCGCAGTTGAACGTGCGCAGCATTTCGCGCTCGCCCATGCCACCGACCCGGGCCAGCCAGCCGAACACTTTCGGCACCTGCACGGCATTGAGGTCGATATGCGCCGAAACGTTCTCTGGCAGGGCGCGCGGAATGTTGTCGATGAAGCCGCCGCCGGTGATGTGCGCCAGCGCCTTGAGGCCGATGCCGGCCTTGAGCGCCGACAGGATCGGCTTCACATAGATGCGGGTGGGGGTGAGCAGCGCCCCCGAGAGCGTACGGGCTTCGTCGAACGGCGCCGGCAGGTACCAGTCGACGCCGGAGATGTCGACGATCTTGCGGACCAGCGAGTATCCGTTGGAATGGACGCCGGACGAGCCGATGGCGACGATCGCGTCGCCCGGCCTCACGTCGGGGCGGGGCAGGAGGGTGCCACGCTCGGCGGCGCCGACGGCAAAGCCTGCGAGGTCGTAGTCGTTGCCGTGATACATGCCCGGCATTTCGGCCGTCTCGCCGCCGATGAGGGCGCAGCCGGAGATGCGGCAACCTTCGGCAATCCCCTCCACGATGGCCTTGCCGACCTCGACGTCGAGCTTGCCGGTGGCGAAATAGTCGAGGAAGAACAGCGGCTCGGCACCCTGGACGACGATGTCGTTGACGCACATGGCGACGAGATCGATGCCGATGGTCGAGTGGCTGCCGGTGTCGATGGCGATCTTGAGCTTGGTGCCGACACCGTCATTGGCGGCGACCAGCACCGGATCGATGAAGCCGGCCGCCTTGAGGTCGAACAGGCCGCCGAAGCCGCCGATTTCGGCGTCGGCGCCGGGACGGCGGGTCGAGCGGACGGCGGGCTTGATGGCGTCCACCAGCGCATTGCCGGCGTCGATGTCGACACCCGCATGCTTGTAGCTGAGCCCGTTTGATGGCAGGTTCGATGCGTCGGACATGGGGCGCTCTGTGCCGGCTCTGGGAGGGGCGAAAACTGAGGCGCTGATAGCCGCTCAACTGGGGCGACGCAAGGGTACGACGGGGCATGACACTCAGAACTCAGGTGCTTGTCTGGGTCGGCTTCACCGTCGCCGTGATTCTCGCCGTCTGGCTGCTCCGCCCCATCCTGCTGCCGTTCGTGGTTGGCAGTGCGCTCGCCTACATCCTCAACCCGCTCGTCAACCTGATCCAGCGCCTTCCGGTGATCGGGCGCGGCTGGTCGACCTTCATCGCGATGCTGATCGTGATCGCGCTGATCGTGGGTGTGTTCTTTCTCGTGACCCCGCTCATCGTCACCCAAATCGTGGGGCTGGCCCGGGATGTACCGGGCTATGTCGGCGACCTGCAGGCACTGATCCGCCGACTGGCGCCGCAGTTCACCGAGTGGCTCGGACCCGAGCGCGCGGCGCAGCTCGAAGCGAGCCTGACCCAGTTCATCGGCACCGGCGTCGAATTCATCGGCAACCTGACCGCGCAGATTCTCCAGAGCGGCCTCACGGTGCTCAATACGCTCGGCTTCCTCCTGATCACGCCGGTCGTGACGTTCTATCTGCTGCTCGATTGGGAGGGCATGATCAAGGGCGTCGACGATCTGCTGCCGCGAGAGCACAGGCGCGAAATCAGACAGGTACTTGATCAGATCGACCGCTCGATGGCCGGCGTTGTTCGCGGCCAGGGCTCGGTGATCCTGGTGCTGTGCGTCTACTATTCGATGGCCCTCAGCCTGACCGGGCTCAATTTCGGCCTGGTGATCGGGTTGATCACAGGGCTGTTCAGCTTCATTCCATTCGCTGGATTCCTCACCGGTTTCATCCTGTCGATGGGCATTGCGCTGGTGCAGTTTTCGCCCAACTGGTGGTTCGTCCTGATCGTTTTCGCCGTCTACATGGTCGGCCAGTTCCTCGAAGGGAATGTGCTGTATCCGCGGCTCGTGGGGCAGAGCATCAACATCAACCCGGTGTGGCTGATGTTCGCGCTGTTCGCATTCTCGTTCCTCTTCGGCTTCGTGGGCCTGCTGCTCGCGGTGCCGCTGGCGGCGATCACCGCGACGCTGACCCGCTATGCCATCAAGCGCTACAAGGAGAGTGCGCTCTATCACGGTGAGCGGCCGCAGAAGCTGGCGACGGGGGAACCCGAGCTGGCCCTGAGCATGCCCGCCGTGGCGCCCGAGCCACCGGTTGCCGCGGAGGCGGCGCCGGACGTGGCGCCGCGGCGCCGCAAAAGGTTGACGCCGACAAAATGAGCCCGACCGGTACCGGTACCTCGCAGCTGCCCTTCGACTATGGGCACGAGCCGTCGCATCTCGAAGACGACTTCATCGAGGGCGAGGGCAACCGGCTGGCGCTGGCCCATATCCGGGCCTTTCCCAGTTGGCCGGGACCGCTGACGCTGATCGAAGGGCCGGCAAAATCCGGCAAGTCGCATCTGGCCCGCATCTGGGCGAAGCGGGCAGGGGCCCGGATGGCCGAGCCGGGCGAGCTGGAGGACCTGTCGCGCCGCGGCGGCACGGCGCCGTTGGCGGTCGAGGATGTTGAGCGGAGCGGTTACGGCGAGGATGCGTTGTTCCATCTGCTGAACCAGTCCATGCGGGATGGCCGAGCCGTGCTGATGACGAGCCGGGAGCCGATTGCCAACTGGCCCTACCAGACCGATGATCTCAAGTCGCGGGCGAGACTCGCGGCGCGGTTCACGGTGGCCCTGAGCGATGACATCCAGTTGTCACAGATGTTCGTGAAGCTGTTCGGCGACCGGCAGGTTGCGGTCGATCCGAAAATCGTCAGCTATCTCGTGGCAAGGATGGAGCGCTCGCCGGAAGAGGCAGTGGCGCTGGCGGAGCTTGTCGACCGCATTGCCCTCAGCCGGGGCACGGCCATCACGCGCTCGGTGGCCGCCGCGGCACTGGCCGAACGCGGTGTGAGCGACGACGAACTGGATCTGGAAGGCGGCGACGATGAATGAGATGACCGAAATCCTGCCCGAGGAGGCCGCCTCGCCCGACATCGAGGCGCTGCGCCAGAGCCCGGCCCGGTTCGTCAATCGCGAGGTGAGCTGGCTGCAGTTCAACATGCGCGTGCTGGAGGAGGCGGGCAACAAGAACCATCCGCTGCTCGAGCGCATGCGCTTCGTGTCGATTTCGGCCAACAATCTCGACGAGTTCTTCATGGTGCGCGTCGCCGGCCTCAAGGGCCAGCTGCGTGCCGGATTGCAGAAGCAGAGCGCCGACGGCCTGACGCCGGCCGAGCAGCTCGACGAGATCGCGACGCTCGCGCAGCACCTCCAGCTCGAGCAGCAGGACCACTGGCAGACGCTGCGCGAGGAGCTGCACGAGGCCGGCGTCGTCATCCATGAAGCCAACGACCTCACCCCGGACCAGGTGAAATACCTGCAGCGGCTGTTCCGCGAGGAAATCTTCCCGGTCCTGACGCCGATCGCCGTCGACCCGGCGCATCCGTTCCCGTTCATCCCCAATCTGGGCTTCACGCTGGCCTTCGAGCTGACGCGGCCGGGCTCCGTGACGGCGCTGACGGCGCTGGTGCGCGTGCCATCCAACCTCGACCGCTTCATCACCCTGCCGGCGGGACTGACGGCCGAGGGGCGGATCGAGGTCGTGACCATCGACACGCTGATCAACCTGTTCCTGCACAAGATGTTTCCCGGCTACGAAGTGGCCGGTTCGGGCGCCTTCCGGATCATCCGCGACAGCGAAATCGAAATCGACGACGAAGCGGCCGACCTCGTGGTCGAATTCGAATCCGCGCTCCGGCAACGCCGCCGCGGCCTGGTGATCCGGCTCGAGATCGAAAAGAAGATGCCGCGCGCCCTGCGGCGGCAAATCTCGGAGCGGCTGGGCGCCACGCCGGCCGATACGTTCGAGGTCGAAGGCTTTCTCGGCCTCGCCGATGCCAGCAAGATCTGCGAGATCGACCGGCCGGACCTGAAGTTCCAGCCGTACATACCGCGTTATCCAGAACGCGTCCGCGACTACAATGGCGATTTGTTCGCCGCCATCAAGGCCAAGGATCTCCTCGTCCACCACCCGTTCGAGAGCTTCGACGTCGTGGCGCAGTTCCTCGGTCAAGCGGCGCGCGACCCCGACGTGGTGGCGATCAAGCAGACGCTCTATCGGACCTCGCGCGACAGCCCGATCGTGAAGGCACTCGTCTACGCCGCCGAGCAGGGCAAGTCGGTCACGGCGCTGGTCGAGCTCAAGGCGCGCTTCGACGAGGAAGCGAACATCCGCTGGGCCCGCGACCTCGAACGCGCCGGGGCGCAGGTGGTTTTCGGCTTCATCGAGCTCAAGACGCACGCCAAGATGAGCCAGGTGGTGCGGCGCGAGAGCGGCAAGCTGGTCAGCTACTGCCACCTCGGCACGGGCAACTATCATCCGATCACGGCCAAGATATACACCGACCTCAGCTACTTCACGACGGACCCGTCGATCACGCGCGACGTGGCGCGGGTGTTCAACTTCATAACAGGATATGCGCGACCGACCGAGCTCGAGGCCGTCGCGGTCTCTCCGGTCAATCTGCGCTCGACGCTGCTCGACCATATCGCCCGCGAGGTCCGCTTCGCGGAACGCGGCGAGCCGGCGACGATCTGGCTCAAGATGAACGCCCTGGTCGATCCAGAAATCATCGACGCGCTTTACGACGCGAGCCAGAAGGGCGTGAAGATCGAGCTGATCGTGCGCGGCATCTGCTGCCTGCGGCCCGGAATACCGGGCTTTTCGGACAATATCCGGGTGAAGTCGGTGGTCGGCCGCTTCCTCGAGCATTCGCGCATCTTCTGCTTCGGCAATGGCGAACAGATGCCCTCGCGGCGGGCCAAGGTGTATATGTCGTCGGCCGACATCATGCAGCGCAACCTGGACTGGCGTGTCGAAGTGATGGTTCCCATCCTCAACAAGACCGTGCATAGGCAGATCCTCGACCGCATGCTGGTGGCCTATCTCAAGGACAACACGCAGAGCTGGGAGGTACTGCCGGACGGCAGTTCGCATCGCCGGCCACTGGAGGAGGGCGAAGAGCCCTACAGTGCCCACAACTACTTCATGACCAATGCGAGCCTGTCCGGCCGCGGCAGCGCCCTGCAGCGCGACAACGAAGAGAACGACGATTGAACCAATTCTGGGGTCTCGACGCGGACCCGACGGCGCAAGGGCGCATCAAGGGCGCCCGGCCCGTCGCTGTGCTCGATATCGGCTCCAACTCGGTGCGTCTCGTCGTCTATGAGCGGCTCGCACGCTCGCTGACGCTGCTCTACAACGAGAAGTCGTCCTGCGCCCTGGGGCGCGGGCTCGCCCAGACCGGGCGGCTCGCCTACGAGAACATCGACCGGGCACTGACGGCGATCCAGCGCTTCGCGCTGGTGGCGCAGCTGATGAAGGCCGGGGAAGTCTACATCCTCGCCACCTCGGCGGTCCGGGATGCGAGCAATTCCAAGGCCTTCGTCGATGCGGTTGAAGCGACGATGAACGCCAAGGTGGAAGTGCTGAGCGGCGCTGCCGAGGCGCATTTCGCTGCGCTCGGCGTCGTTGCGGGGATCCCCGACTTCACCGGCATCGTGGGCGATCTGGGCGGCGGCAGCCTCGAGCTGTCCTCGATTGTGGACGGCGTCGATGCGGTCGGCGAGACCCATGAGCTGGGCGTCATCCGCATGCAGGACGATGCCGGCCGTTCAGTGGCGCGGGCGCGCGAAATCGCGCGGGAGCGGCTCGCCAGGTCCGAACTCCTGAGCTGCAAACCCGGCGGGCAGTTCTGCGCCATCGGCGGCACCTGGCGCTCGATGGCCAAGATGCATCAGGTGCTGCGGAACTATCCGCTGCACATGGTGCAGCACTATGTGACCAAGGCCGGCGACCTGGCGAAACTGTGCGACGAGATCGTCGACGCCGCCACGGCCGGCAAGGCCTATCCGGGCAGCGACCACACAAGCTCGTCGCGGCGCGACCTGGTGCCGTTCGGCGCCGCCGTGCTCGGCGAAGTGCTGCGCGCCGGCAAATTCGACAGCGTGCTGTTCTCGGCACAGGGGGTCCGCGAGGGATATCTGTACGGCCTGTTGCCGCCCGAGGAGCGGGCGCTCGATCCACTGCTGCAGGGCGCCGAAGAAATCTCGATCCTGCGCTCGCGCTCACCTGCCCATGCCGAAGACCTGATCAGGTTCACCGCCGGGTTCCTTGACGCCATCCAGGTCAAGGAGACGGCCGCCGAGGAACGGCTGCGCAAGGTCGCCTGCTATCTGAGCGACATCGGCTGGCGCGGGCATCCCGACTATCGCGGAGAGCAGAGCGTCGACATGGTCGCCTATGGCGCTCTCGCCGGCGTCGACCATCCCGGCCGCGCTTTCCTCGCGGAGGCGCTGGCGGTCCGCTATATGGGCCTCAAGCACAAATCGATCAGTCACGAACTGATGGAGCTGGCCGGCCCGGCCGCCAACATGAAGGCCCGGCTTCTCGGCGCGACCTTCCGCGTGGCCTATCCGATGTCGGCGGCCATGCCGGGCGTGCTGCAGCGCACGCATTTCTCGCTCGAGGGCAGTCGGCTGCGGCTGCATTTGCCCGAGGACCTCGCCTTCCTCGCGGGCGAACACCTCGCCGGCCGGCTCGACCAACTGGCCGGCGTCGCGGGCATCAAGAGTTCGGAAGTCGTGGCGAAGTAGTCAACGCTCGATCGGAAACTCGATGATGCCCTTGCGGGTGGCGGCGAGGGCGATCTTGCCGTGCTTGAGCGCCAGCGCCTTCTCGCCGAAGAGCTTGCGGCGCCAGCCGCGGAGGGCCGGGACGTCGGCTTCGTCGTCGAGTACCAGCGCATCGATGTCGTCGGAGGTTGCGAGGATGCGCGCGGCGACGCCGTGCTCTTCGCTGACCGCCTTGAGCAGGACGCGAACCAGATCGCCGACGGCGCCTTTGGGCGAAGGGCCGCGGTAACGCTCGGGAGCGGGCGGCAATTCGTTCTTGGGCAGCGCCTCGACCTCCTTGATGAGGGCGACCAGTTCCTGCGCGGCGGACGAGCGCCCATAGCCGCGCTGCACGGCGCGCAGCTTGTCGAACGCTTCGGGAGTCTGCGGCCGCTGCATGGCGAGCTCGATCAGCGCGTCGTCCTTGAGGATGCGGCTGCGCGGCTGGTCGGTGTCCTGCGCGCGGCGCTCGCGCCAGGCGGCGATGACCTTGAGCGCAGCGAGGTCGCGCGGGCGCGACAGCTTGGACTTGAAGCGCTCCCAGGCGTTCTCGGGCCTGACGACATAGGTGTCGATCGAGCGCAGCACCTGCAGCTCGTCCTCGACCCAGTCCCAGCGATGGGTCTCGGTGACCTGCGCGCGCAGCTTGACGTAGATATCGCGCAAATGGGTGACGTCGGCGAGGGCGTAGAGCCGCTGCTTTTCGGTGAGCGGCCGGTGCGACCAGTCGGTAAAGCGCGAGGATTTATCGAGGTCGACCCCGGTGACGGAGCGGACGAGGTTGTCGTAGCTGACGCTGTCGCCAAAACCGCACACAGAGGCCGCGACCTGGGTGTCGAAGATGTTCTGCGGCACCACGCCGGACAGCTTGACGAAGATTTCGATGTCCTGCCGGGCGGCGTGGAAGACCTTCACCACATGCTTGTTGGCGAGGAGCTCGAAGAATGGCTGGAGGCTCAGGCCATCGGCGAGCGGATCGACGAGGATCGCTTCATCGGGCGTTGCGGCCTGCAACAGGCACAGCTTCGGCCAGTAGGTGGTTTCGCGGAGGAATTCGGTGTCGACGGTGATGAAATCGAATTTGGTGGCACGCGCGCAGTAGGCAGCCAGCGCGTCGGTCGAGGTCACAAGCTCCATAATCGTCCAGTCTCGGTCTAGGCGCCCCGGGACACCAGGGCTTTGAAGTGTCGCTCTTATCAGGGGTTTATGCGCCGCTCCAGCGGCGAATCGGACAGGGTTACCGCGCCCGGCGGCCGGAATCTTGACAATCCGGGCCTCGCATGCGCTTGTCCGGCGCCATTTTGGCCCGACTCCAACCCTCAAAAGAGACCCGAAAATGCACCGTTATCGTTCCCACACATGCGCCGCTCTGACTACGGCGGACGTGGGCAATAATGTGCGCCTTTCGGGCTGGGTGCACCGCGTTCGCGACCATGGCGGCCTGCTGTTCATCGACCTGCGCGACCATTACGGCATGACGCAGCTGGTGATCGATCCCGATTCCGCCGCGTTCAAGCTGGCCGAAACCGTGCGCTCCGAGTGGGTGATCCGGGTCGATGGCGAGGTCAAGAAGCGCACGCCCGAGACGATCAACGCCAAGCAGGCGACCGGCGAGATCGAGGTGTTCATCCGCGAGCTCGAAGTGCTGGGCGAAGCCAAGGAGCTGCCGCTGCCGGTGTTCGGCGAGCCGGACTATCCCGAGGATATCCGACTGCGCTACCGCTTCCTCGACCTCCGCCGCGAGACGCTGCACGCCAATATCGTCAAGCGCACCAAGGTGATCTCCTCGATGCGCCGGCGCATGGGCGATGCCGGCTTTGCCGAATATTCGACGCCGATCCTGACGGCCTCGTCGCCCGAGGGCGCGCGCGACTTCCTCGTGCCCAGCCGCATCCATCCCGGCACGTTCTTCGCGCTGCCGCAGGCGCCGCAGCAGTACAAGCAATTGCTGATGGTCGCCGGCTTCGACCGCTACTTCCAGATCGCGCCGTGCTTCCGCGATGAGGATCCGCGCGCCGACCGGCTGCCGGGCGAGTTCTACCAGCTCGATCTCGAGATGAGCTTCGTCACGCAGGAAGACATCTGGAACACGGTGCAGCCGGTGATGACGGCGGTGTTCGAGGAGTTCGCCGAGGGGAAGCCCGTCACCAAGGAGTGGCCGCGCATCCCCTACCAGACGGCGATCCGCAAATACGGCTCGGACAAGCCCGACCTGCGCAACCCGATCGAGATGCAGGCGGTCACCGCGCATTTCGCCGGCTCCGGCTTCAAGGTGTTCGCCGGCCAGATTGCCGCCGACGACAAGACCGAAGTGTGGGCCGTGCCGGGCAAGACCGGCGGCAGCCGCGCCTTCTGCGACCGCATCAATGGCTGGGCCCAGAGCGAGGGCCAGCCGGGCCTCGCCTACATCTTCTGGCGCAAGGAGGGCGAGGTGCTCGAGGGCGCGGGTCCAGTGGCCAAGAACATCGGACCGGAGCGCACCGAGGCGATCCGTACGCAGCTTGGGCTGGGCGAGGGCGACGCGGTGTTCTTCGTGCTGGGCCGGCCCGACAAGATGTACCGCTTTGCCGGCGAGGCGCGCACCAAGGTGGGCACCGAACTCAACCTCGTCGACAAGGACCGCTTCGAGCTCTGCTGGATCGTCGACTTCCCGTTCTACGAGTGGAGCGAGGAAGAAAAGAAGGTCGACTTCGCGCACAACCCGTTCTCGATGCCGCAGGGCGGGCTCGCGGCGCTGCAGTCGCAGGATCCGCTGACCATCAAGGCGTTTCAGTACGACGCGGTGTGCAACGGTTTCGAGATCGCATCGGGCTCGATCCGTAACCAGGAACCCGAGACCATGGTCGCGGCGTTCGAGCTCACCGGCAAGAGCCGGGACGAGGTCGAGGAACAGTTCGGCGGCCTCTACCGCGCCTTCCAGTACGGCGCCCCGCCGCATGGCGGCGCGGCGTTCGGCATCGACCGCGTGGTGATGCTGCTGTGCGGTGCCGAGAACCTCCGGGAGATCACGCTGTTCCCGATGAACCAGCAGGCACAGGACCTGCTGATGGGCGCGCCGAGTGCGGCAAGCAGCAAGCAGTTGCGCGAGCTGCACCTCCGGCTCAATGTCCAGGATAAATGAAGCCACTCCGCTACGTCAGATTTGTCGTAGCGGAGCGCTCTCCGCAGACTGGGCATCGACTAGGTCTGTTCAACGGTATCGACAATGTACGCGGGCACTTCAGCGCCGAGCAGGATGCGCGATATCAGTCGATTTATGACTGGTTCGCCAAGAACCTTCCGGCACCGACACGGTTTACTAGGAGCAAGTATCCACGCGCTGCCGATGTCGCGTTGAGCTGGTTCAAGGACGACGCCGAGGAGTTCATCTCCGGCATGAGGGAGATCGCTGCAATCCTTGCTTCCCACGGCGTCGACACGGAGATGCTCAAGACGGAGCGTCCTGGCTACATAGTGTACGAGGACGAGCACCAGGTCGTGGCGACGCCGTTCGCCGATACGCCAACATAGGACATGGTTAACAGTCATTAACGATGCCTTAAGGCGGCCCGACTAACCCTAGGTGCACAAGGGGGAGTCGGGCTCGGGCGTGGCATCGCGGTACTCGCACATATTGACGCTGATCGCGGCTATCCTGGCGTTCGTGCCGGTGATGGGCGTCGACTGGCTGCTCGACAATTACGTGCGCGTGCGCGAGCGCGTGCAGCTCCAGTCGTCGCTGGAGGCGATCAGCGAGCGCATTGAGACGGGCGCCTATGACGGCATCGCGTCGCTGCGCAAGATCCTGGCCGACAGCCCGTCGCTGTGCACGCCGACCTTCATCGCCAATGTCCACCAGGAGATCCAGCGCAGCCTCTATCTCAAGCAGGTGGTGGTCGAAAATGCCGATGGCGTGCAGTATTGCGACGCCTTCGGCATGCAGGTTTCGTACTCGCCGCTGTCGGAGAGCCTTGCGATCCCGGGGCATACCGAAACCCTTGCCGTAGGGGCGCTGGCGGGGCTCGAAACGCCGGTGCTCAAGGTGACGCAGGCATTCGGCAGCACGCGGCTGGTCTCGGCCATCGTCCCGATCATTTCGGCGAACCGATCGGGCCTGCTCAGCCGCTTCAAGCCTACCGCGATGGTCCGCATCACGCTGACCAACGGCACGCCGGTGCTGGTGGCAGGCGATACCTCGGCATTCGACCGCGGCGAGACCGACTTCATCGCCTCGTCGGTATTTGCCGGCGAACTGCCGATCCGCATCGAGGCGGCGGTGCCGTTCGCCATGGTGCGGGCCGACTACACCGACCTCGACGTGAGCTTCACGATCATCGCCTGCATCATGAGCGGCGCTTTCCTGGTGCTGGCGCTGCAATATGTGCGGCGCTCCAAGCTGCCGGCTTTCGACCTCGAGCGGGCGATCGCGGCGGGCGAGCTCAAGCCGTATTACCAGCCGGTGATCAACCTCAAGACGGGCAAGCTCGCGGGCTGCGAGATGCTGTGCCGCTGGGAGAAGCGCAACGGCGACGTGGTGATGCCGGGGCAGTTCATCGAATATGCCGAGATCACCGGGCTCGCCATTCCCATGACCCTGGGCCTGATGCAGCAGGTACGCAACGATCTCGCCGACCTCTGCCTCGAAATGCCGGACATGAAGGTGTCCATCAACCTGTTCGAGGGGCACTTTCGCGACACGACGATCGTGGAGGACGTGCAGGCGATCTTCGGCGGCTCGACCGTGTCGTTCCGCCAGCTCGTCTTCGAAATCACCGAGCGGACGCCGATCGGCAATTCGGCGAGCGCCCATACGGTGATTGCCGGTTTCCACGCGCTGGGCGTCCGGCTGGCGATGGACGATGTGGGCACTGGCCACTCGAACCTGGCCTACATGCAGACGCTGGGGGTCGACGTGATCAAGATCGACCGGGTGTTCGTCGACATGATCAAATCGGACACCCAGGCGGTGTCCGTGCTCGACGGCCTGATCGCCATGTGCCGCGACCTCGGCACCGAAATCGTCGCGGAGGGCGTCGAGACCGAAGCGCAGGCGCTGTACCTGCGCTCGCGCGGCGTGGTGATGGCGCAGGGCTTCCTGTTCGCTCCGGCGCTCAAGGTGGGAGCGTTCAAGGAGCTGGCGCGGGCTCTCAATGGCGGTCCGCGAGCCATTCCGCTGGCGGCGGCAGCGGCCGAATCCGCAATTACCGCGGACGCGGCGGCCTGAGCCGGGGCCGCTTCGACTTATTCCCTGTTCTGCCGTGCTTCCCAAGCCTACGATTTGGTGGCACCAAGCGGGGAGTCTACGAGGGATAGCAATGTCGTCCGACGTCAACGAGCAGCTGCGGGCGCGCCGCGAGGCGGCGCTGCATTTTCACGAGTTCCCCAAGCCCGGCAAGCTCGAGATCCAGCCCACCAAGCCGCTCGGCAACCAGCGCGACCTGGCACTGGCCTATTCGCCGGGCGTCGCGGCCCCCTGCGAGGTGATCGCAGAGAATCCCGACGCGGTGACCAGGTACACCTCCCGCGGCAACCTCGTGGGCGTGATCTCGAACGGCACGGCGGTGCTCGGCCTCGGCGCGATCGGCGCGCTGGCGTCAAAGCCGGTGATGGAAGGCAAGGCCGTCCTGTTCAAGAAGTTCGCCGGCATCGATGTCTTCGATATCGAGATCGAGGAACGCGACCCCAAGAAGTTCATCGAAGTCGTGGCGCCGCTCTGGCCGACCTTCGGCGGCATCAATCTCGAGGACATTAAGGCGCCCGAGTGCTTCGAGATCGAGGAGGGCCTGCGGGCCCGCATGCCGATCCCGGTGTTCCACGACGACCAGCACGGCACGGCGATCATCGTGGGCGCCGCCGTGCTCAACGGGCTCGAGCTCAGCGGCAAGAAGATCGAGGACGTGAAAATCTGTGCGAGCGGGGCAGGGGCGGCGGCGATCGCCTGCCTCAACATCCTGCTCGCGCTTGGCGCCAGGCTCGAGAACGTCTGGGTGGCCGACAAGGACGGGCTGCTGACCTACAAGCGCAACGACGTCAACGACAAATGGCGCGGCAAGTTCTGCCGGCACGACAGCGAGGCGGCCACGCTCGCCGAAGTGTTCAACGGCGCCGACATCTTCCTGGGACTCTCCGCCGCGGGCGCACTGAAGCCCGAGATGCTCAAGCGCATGGCGCCCAACCCGCTGGTGCTGGCGCTCGCCAACCCGACTCCCGAGATCATGCCGGAAGAGGCCAAGGCCGTGCGGCCTGACGCGATGGTGTGCACCGGACGCTCGGACTACCCCAACCAGGTGAACAACGTTCTATGCTTCCCCTTCATCTTCCGCGGGGCGCTCGACGTGGGCGCGACGCAGATCAATGAAGAGATGAAGCTGGCGGCGGCGCAGGCGATCGCAAAGCTGGCGCACGACCCGGGGCTTGAAGTTTCGCCGACGGGCCAGCCGACGGTCTACGGCCCCGAGCACATCATTCCCAATCCCTTCGACCAGCGGCTGATCCTGCGCATCGCGCCGGCGGTCGCCAAGGCGGCGATGGATACGGGTGTCGCCAAGCGGCCGATCGCCGACTGGGCCGCCTACCAGGACAGCCTCAATCGCTTCGTGTTCCGCTCCGGCCTCGTGATGAAGCCGATCATCGACCGGGCACAGAGCGGCAGCAAGCGGGTGGCCTTCGCCGATGGCGAGGACGAGCGCGTGCTGCGCGCCGCCCAGGTGCTGATCGAGGAGCGGATGGCGAGGCCAATCCTGATCGGACGCCCCCAGGTGATCGAGAGCCGGCTGCGACGCTTCGGCCTGACGCTCGATCTCGAGCGCGACGTCGAGATCGTGAACCCAGAGGACGACCCGCGCTACCGGGACTATGTAACCCTGTTCCATTCGCTGGTCGGCCGTTCGGGCGTGACGCCGGAAACCGCCCGCACCATCGTTCGCACCAATACCACCACGATCGCGGCCCTGGCGGTGAAGCGCGGCGATGCCGATGCGATGATCTGCGGCCTCCAGGGACGCTACATCAAGCATGTGCGCGACATCCGCTCGGTGCTGGGTATGCAGGACGGGGTCAAGGACGTCTCCGCGCTCAGCATGCTGATCATGCAACGCGGCGCGTTCTTCCTCACCGACACCTACGTCAACATCGACCCCACGGCCGATGAACTCGTGGCCATTGCGCTGCAGGCCCGCAGCCATCTGCGGCGCTTCAACATCGAGGCGAAGGCCGCGTTGCTGAGCTACTCGAACTTCGGCTCGCGCGACGGTGACACGGCGTTCAAGATGCGCGAGGTCTACCGCAAGCTCAAGATCGTCGCGCCCGACCTGATCGTCGAGGGCGAAATGCAGGGCGACCTGGCGCTCAACCAGGAGCTGCGCGAGCGCTATATCCCCGAGACGGTGCTCAAGGGCGAGGCGAACCTGCTGATCTTCCCCAATCTCGAAGCGGCCAACCTGTCCATGACGCTGCTCAAGGAGATGACGAGCGCGCTGGCCGTCGGGCCGATCCTGATGGGCCCGCGCGCGCCCGCCCACATCCTTGCCCCCTCGACGACGAGCCGCGGAATCGTCAACATGGCGGCGATAGCCGCGAGCGACGCCATTTCGCTGGAAACTGAAGCATGATCCGCCACACCGTCATCTTTACCCTCAAGCACGCGCATGGCTCGCTGCAGGAAAAGGCGTTCCTGCGCGACGCCAGGATCGCGCTCGAGGGGATTCCGGGTGTGGGCAAGTTCGAACAGTTGCGGCAGGTGAGCCGCAAGAACGATTATCGCTTCGGCTTCTCGATGGAGTTCGCGGACCAGAAGGCCTACGACGCCTACGACAAGCACCCCAAGCACGTGAACTTCGTGCAGGATCGCTGGAACCGCGAAGTCGAGAGATTCCTCGAAATCGACTACGAGCCGCTGTGAGCGATCCGACCGCCGAGGACGCGTGCCGGCTGACCGCCGCGGCCCTGGCTACGGCGGCGATCGGTGCGCGCCGGTTCACGACGGGGCTGCAGCACTTCGTTTACGAGGTCACGCTCGCCGACGGCCGGACCACGGTGATCCGCATGACGCGGCCGGCCGAGAGGGCGGTAGCGCGCAACGCGCTGCGGCTGTCGCGGCAGTTGCGGCCCCTCGGCGTGCCGCTGCCGGAAGTGCTGGCAGCCGACGTGGAGGCGGAGATGCCCTGGATGCTGCTCACGCGGCTGCCGGGGGTCGATCTGTGGGAAGTGGTCGGCTCGCTCCCCGATGCGAGCCTCCGCGCCATCGCCGGGGGCGTGGCCGCGGCGCAGACTATCGCCGGAAGCACGCCATCGGCGGGACGCTACGGCTTTGCGCCGTCGCCGGAAGCGGCACCGTTCGCGAGCTGGGCCGAAGTGATGGTGGCCGATCTGGATCGATCGCGCCAGCGGATCGCCGCCGCTGGTCTGTTCGACCTGCGTGAGGTCGAGCGGCTCGACGGCATCCGGATGAAGCTGGCACGCGATTTCGACGCGCTGCCGGCGACGCCCTTCCTCCACGACACGACGACCAAGAACGTGATCGTGTCCGACGCCGGAACCCTCTCGGGGATCGTGGACGTCGACGACCTGTGCTTCGGCGATCCGCGCTTCGTGGCGGCGCTGATCACCGTCGCGCTGCGCGCCAACGGGCTGCGCGAGGACTATGCGACCTATCTGATGGCCGCGGCGGGCTGGGCGGATGACCATGTCTTCCGCTTCTACGTCGCCGCCTTCCTGCTCGACTTCATGAGCGAGCACGGTCAGCGCTTCAACGGCAATGAGCGGCCGTCGTCGCCCGAGGCGCGCAACAAGCTCCTCGGGCTCTACCGACAGGCGCTCGCCGACCTCTGAACCCTACTGGAACGCCGTCTCCGCGAACGAGCGCAGCTTGCGGCTGTGGAGCTTTTCGGGGGGCTGGTCGCGGAGGATTTCCATCGAGCGCAGGCCGATCAGCAGATGCCGGTTGACCTGCGTGCGGTAGAAGTCCGAGGCCATGCCCGGGAGCTTGAGCTCGCCGTGGAGCGGCTTGTCGGAGACGCACAGCAACGTGCCGTAGGGGACGCGGAAGCGGAAGCCATTGGCCGCGATTGTTGCCGACTCCATGTCGAGCGCGACGGCGCGCGACTGCGAGAGTCGGCGAGTGATCTCGGCCTGGTCGCGCAGTTCCCAGTTGCGGTTGTCGAAGGTGGCGACGGTTCCCGTGCGCATGATGCGCTTGGTCTCGATGCCCTCCATATGTGTAATCTCGGCCACGGCCTGCTCGAGCGCCACCTGCACTTCGGCGAGGGCAGGGATGGGAACGGTGACCGGCACGTCGGCATCGAGCACATGGTCTTCGCGCAGATAGGCGTGGGCGAGGACGTAGTCACCCAGCTCCTGCGAATTGCGCAGGCCCGCGCAGTGCCCCAGCATGATCCATGCATGCGGACGCAGCACGGCGATGTGGTCGGTGATGGTCTTGGCGTTCGACGGCCCGACCCCGATGTTGACGAAGGTGATGCCGCGCGCGCCGCTCATCCGCAGGTGATAGGCCGGCATCTGCGGGGCGCGCTTCGCCGGGGTGCCGATGGTCCCGCCGCCGAGGCGCGAGTTGGCCGTGATGAAGTTGCCCGGCTCGATGAAGGCATCGTAGTCGGGGTGGCCGTCGGCCATGTACTGCTTGGACAGCCGGCAGAACTCATCGATGTAGAAGCCGTAATTCGTGAAGATCACGAAGTTCTGGAAGTGCTCCGCATCTGTGCCGGTGTAGTGGCTGAGGCGCGCCAGCGAATAGTCGACGCGCGGCGCGGTGAAATGCGCCAGCGGATAGGGACCGCCGGGCGGCGGTACGAAGGTGCCGTTGGCGATCTCGTCGTCGGTGTCCTGGAGGTCGGGCACGTCGAACAGGTCGCGCAACGGGATGGGGAGGGCGTTGATGGCCTCGCCGTCGATGCGCTCATTGGCGGAGAGTGCGAAATGCAGCGGAATGCGCGTCGCGCTCTCGCCGACGTCGATGGTGCCGCCGTGGTTGCGCAAGATCACCGAGAACTGCTGCACGAGGTAGTCCTTGAACAGGTCCGGCGCGGTGATGGTGGTGCGGTAGACGCCCGGCGTGTGGAGGTAGCCATAAGCCAGCGTGGAATCGGTCTTGCCGTAGCTGCGCGAAGTCACCTGGACTTCGGGATAAAAGGCGCGCACGCGGCCCTTGGGCACAATACCCTTGCTGAGCCCGATCAGGTGATCGCGGATGAAGGCGGTGTTGCGCTCATAGAGCTCGGCAACATAGGCCCAGGCGCCCTCGGGGCTCTGGAAGGCCTTTTGCGGGGCAGGGGGTGGGGAAAGGATGTCCATTCGGATCTCGTTGCATTGCCGGCACGAAAGCGCGGCGTTGCCGTGGTGTCTTAGGGATTTTGGTCGGCGGGGGCAATCCGCCTAACAAATCGTCCATGAACATCACCAATCGGTGAACCCCCCTTTTTTTGCCGGACAGGCGGTCCATCTATTCGGTGTTCGCTGGATTTCTGCAAACGACCCATGCACCGGTGAACCGCGAGGCGCCCGCCGCTGCCCCCAAGCCCTCAACAGTGCGGCGGGTGTCTCCCCAAGGGCCACAGTTCTGGAAACGGGACTGTGGCCCCTTTCATTTGTACGATTCCGGCGCGGTGGCTGCCCGCATCGCGTTGCGGACGAGCTGCTCCAGCACGGTCAGATCGACCTGGTCGAGGCGCTTCACATAGAGGCAGCCCTTGCCCATGCGATGCTTCCCAAGCCTGGCGAGGAGGGCGTCGCGCTCGTCAACATCGTCATGCGCCGACAGATAGATCGACAAATCGGCCTTGCGCGGCGAGAACGCGGCCAACGGGCTGTCGCCCTCGCGACCCGACGCGTATTTGTAGTGATACTCGCCGAACCCCACGATGCCGTACGCCCACAATCGGGGCTTCTGGCCGGTGATGCGGGTCATCATCTCGACCAGCGTCTTGCTCTCGGCGCGTCGCCTGGGATCGTCGAGCGCGGTCAGAAACTCGCCGACCGACGTCTCAGCAGGCTTGAACTTGGCTTCGGCCATGATTTGCCTCCCTGTCCGGGCATGATGCTAGCGGCCGCATCGGCAGTTGCAATCGACATCACGGCGAGTACAACATCGGCGATTGACGATGGATGGGAGGAGCCCAGCCATCACCTCAGCCAAGTGGAATCCAACAATGCCGTCTATGTATGCCGCCTCCGTCGGGGTCTTCACCCGCCAGCTCACCAACCTTCTCGCCCAGCTGGAGAAGGCCGAGGCCATGGCCACCGAACGCAAGTTCAAGGTCGAAACGCTGGTCAACCAGAGATTGATCTGGGACATGGCACCGCTCAGCTTCCAGATCCAGAACGCCACCGATCACGCCAAGGGCGCCGCCGCCCGGCTCAGCGGGCGCGAAGTTCCCTCCTGGCCCGATGACGAGAAGACGTATGGCGACCTGAAGGCCCGCGTGAAGAAGGCGCTCGACTACCTCGCGACCTTCAAGCCGGAGGATGTCGACGGCAGCGAGGACAAGGTGATCGCGCTGAAGCGGAACGGCGAGGATTACACCCTCAGCGGGCAGGATTATCTGCTCGGCCGGGCGCAGCAGAACTTCTGGTTCCACGTCACGACGGCGTACAACATCCTGCGTGCCAATGGCGTGCCGATCGGCAAGTCCGACTACACGAAGTAACGCTCACGAGTAGCGTTCCTCGCTCCACGGGTCGCCGCGGTTGTGATAGCCGCGGACCTCCCAGAAGCCGGGATGGTCACGGGTCGCGAACTCGATCCGCCGGAGCCACTTTGCGCTCTTCCAGAAATAGAGGTGCGGCACGACGAGCCGCACCGGCCCGCCGTGCTCGAGGGGCAGGGGCTGTCCCTCCCAGCTATGCGCAAGGATTGCCTCGGGCGAGGTAAAATCCTCGAACGTGAGATTGGTCGTGTAGCCGTCATTGCTGGTGAGCAGCACATGCGTGGCGTCGGCCGTCGGCTGCACCGCCTCCGTCAGATCCTGCGTGGTGACGCCATCCCAGTGGTTGTCGTAGCGCGACCAGCTCGTGACGCAGTGGATGTCGCTCAGCTTGCGCGTCTGCGGCGCCGAGGTGAAATCGTGCCAGGTCCAGGTGGTCGGATGCTCGACGGCGCCGGCGATGTCGAGCCGCCAGTTCTCACGCGCGACATCGGGCGTCTGCCCCAGATCGAGGACGGGCCAGTTCCTGACCAGATGCTGGCCCGGCGGCAGGCGCGTATCCTCCGGGCGCGACGTGCTGCCGGTGAGAAACCTGCCGAGCTCCGCCCAGCGCGACTTGGTCCGGGTGAGCTTTGAATCTTCGGGCGTATCGGGCACGGGCGACCTCCGCTGCGGACGAGGTGGGTCGGACTCACAGCGTTGTCAATGCACGTTTCGCCGCCCCGCGCATTGTACAGCGCGAGGTTGCTCACCATGTGCAATGCGACCAACACGGAGGTTGCTATGCTGAGCCGCGAAGATCGCAATGCCATTGACGGCCTGTTCGACCGGCTGCATGAGGCCGAGCGCCGCGGCGGACCGCGCGATGCGGAGGCCGAGGCCTATATCCGCCAGAAGATGGCCGGCCAGCCAGGCGCCGCCTACTACCTGGCACAGACCGTCGTCGTGCAGCAGGAGGCCCTCAGGGAGGCTGAGCGCCGCATGGAAGAGCTCGAGCGCGGCAGCCGCCAGATCGAGCAGCGCCGCGGTCCATGGGATCGCGAGCCGAGCTACGACGATCGCCGCCAGCAGGCCGGCGGGTTCGGTGGCGGCGGCTTCCTCGCCGGTGCCGCGCAGACAGCGCTCGGCGTTGCCGGCGGCATGATGCTGGGCAGCCTGATCGGCTCGATCTTCTCGAGCGGCGCGGCAAACGCCAGCGAGTTCGACAGGTCGGCCGGCGACGCTTCGACCGAGGGCAGCGACCCCGGTGCGGATGCGGGCACGGACGATGCCGGCGGCTTCGACGGTGGCGGGTTCGACGGCGGTGGCTTCGACATGGGCGGCGACTTCTAGGTCGCCGTTCTACATCTCGCCGGTTCAGCGCTTCTCGTAGAAGGAGTTTCCACCCGCATTCAGCACATAGTGCATGTTGGTGTAGGGGAAACTGTAGCCCTGCGTGTGGAAGAACTTGGCGCCCTGGACGCCCGGATGGCGTGCGCCCGCCAGGACCTGCTCAGCGACCTGACGCGCGAGGGCGAGGCTCCTGCCTTCTTTCATCGGCTTGTAGAGGACGCCAGGCGCAAACTGGTTCCTCTGCCCCACGACACCGCACACGCTGTTGGGGAATTTTGGGTCATGCATGCGGTTCATCACAACCGTGCCGACGGCCAGCATCCCCTCGGCACTCGAGCGGTTGGATTCGAAGTACATGACACGTGTCATGCATTCGGTGGGACTGAGGAACGAGAAGGGGGATAGCGCACAGCCGCCGAGCAGGGACGTGCCCGCGACGACGGCGGCAAGGGCCAGGGCACGAAACACGCATCACTCCGAACGCAATACTAGCGTTTCAACAATGAGCGATGCGGGTTAAGAAGCTGTTAGGTACGCCGCCGCCCCAGCAGGAGGCTCGCCAGAAGCGCGACGCCGACAACGCCCATGATGACCGGAAGGGGGTCGGCCCGCACCGCGCGACTCGCTCGCGCCGCCTGATGGGCGGCCACCTTTGCGACGGCCTTGCCCTCCTGGCGCAGTTATTCGGCGGCCTCGTGCAGCCGGGGCTCTGCGATGGCTCTCGCCTGCTCGGCGAACTGCGTCAGGTGATCCTGCGCGAGCTCGCGCGTTTCGAGCGCGCCAGCGGTCATCGCCTTGGCCACGCGGCGGGCATCACGTTCATCGATACGTTCGAGCCAGGACATGGGTTCAACCTCCGGTTGAGCAGGTAACGGCGGAAATCCGCGTGCAAGTTCCGCCCCTTGCGTGACGGCCAAGGGTTCCCATATGCCGAAATGAAGGAGACCGACCGCATGAATGCAGCCGACGCCCGACTCGACCGCCAGTTCGAGCGCATTTCCCGCCAGGTGCCCGCGACGCGGGGCTTTCTTGACTGGGTGCGCAAGCCGCGGCTGCATCTCGTGCGCATTCCGCTGGCGATCCTGCTGGTGCTGGGCGGCGTCTTCAGCTTCCTGCCGGTGCTGGGCATCTGGATGCTGCCGCTTGGCTTGCTGGTCCTTGCCGTCGACATCCCGCCGCTGCGCCGCCCGGTGGGCGACGCGATCGTGCGCCTGCAGCGCTTCATCTCCACCACGCGGCGGCGGTGGCGCGCGCGGTTCGGCCGGCAGTAGATCGCGCTACTTGGTGGCGCCGATATTGACCATCCAGGCGATCCCGAACCTGTCGGTGAGCATGCCGAAGCTGTCGCCCCACGGGGCCTTCGCGAGCGGCAGGGTGATGCTCGCGCCGTCCTTGAGCTTGTCCCAATAGCCGGTGAGGGCAGCCTCGTCGTCGCCCGAAAGGGAGACGGTGATGTTGCCGGCGCCCTTGTATCCCATCTCCGGCGGTGTATCGGCGCCCATCAGCTTGAAGCCGCTGGGGCTCTCGAGGAACGCGTGCATGATGAGATTTTCGGAGCCCGGATGGTCCGACGACTGGCCGAACTCACCAAACGTGTTCATCGACAGCTCGCCGCCGAAGACGGATTTGTAGAATTCCATCGCCTCGCGGGCGTTGTTCCGGAAGTTGAGGTAGGGGTTGAGGGTCTGGGCCATGACATTCCTCCATGTCGGGAACGGAACCCTAGCACTCGATTGTGGCAGCGCCTCAACCGCCCTCGCGCACCGTGACGACATCGAGCGTGCCGGCCGGAAGGGGCCGCAGCAGTTCCTCCTGCGGCTTGCTCAGGAACAGCCAGTGCGCCCAGTCTTCTGGCGTCAGCACGCAGACCTGCCGGTCGTGATAGGGCTCGATATCGGGGCCGGGGGCCGTCGTGAGCATGGTGAAGCTCAGCTGGCCCGCATCGTCCTCGCTCCATAGCCCCGCAATCCCCATGACTGGCGCTCCCTTGAGGCTGAAGCGGTGCTTGGCCTTGGGGTATTTGGTTCCGGTGAACTCGAAGAAGCCCGAGAGCACGATCACGCAGCGTCGCGAGTCGGCGAAGCTGCGCTTGTCGGACTTAAAGTTGAACACCGGACCAGCTTTCGGCCGGGCCGGCGGCCAGCCGAAGCGCATGAGGACCAGCTCGACGCCGTTGCCCGCGGGCCGGAGGACGGGCCCGAGATCGCCGATGCGGACTTCGCCCGAAGTGTCGAGCGCGTCCTCACCGGCGGACGCGGCCAACTCCAGCGCTTCGATCGCCTGGCGATACTGCGCGTGACTGACCTGCTGCTCGTAGGCATTGCACATGCCGCGACACTAGCCGGATTGCCGCACGATGCCTATCGCATCCAGCGGGCGCGCCGGAATTGCCGGCGCGCCTCCGTGATGTTGCGGCGAGCCGGTTAGGCGGCCTGCAGGGTGCCGCCCTCGGGTTCCTGCTTCTTGGGCGGCGGGAAGGCGAGCGCCATGGCTGCCGCGGCGAGGCCGATGACAGCGGACGACACGTAGAGCCAGTGATAGCTGCCATAGGTGTCGAAGATCCAGCCGCCGGCGATCGGCCCGAGCGCCATACCGAAGCTCGACACCATCGTCGCCGCGCCCAGCACCGTGCCCATGATGCGCTGGCCGAAATAGTCGCGCGCCAGCACCGAATAGAGCGGCATTACACCACCATAGACGAGGCCAAGAACCACGGCCATGATGTAGAAATGCTGCAGCTCGGACACGTAGATATAGGCATAGATGCCGACGGCCTGCAGCGCGAGGCCGCCTACGATGACCCGGCGCGGTCCGAAACGGTCGGAGAGGAGGCCGAACACGATACGGCCGAACAGGCCCGCCACACCCTCGACGCCATAGACGCTGGCGGCGGCAAGCGGAGCGATGCCGCAGAAGGCGGCGTAGGCGACCGTGTTGAAGATCGGGCCGGAATGGGCGCCGCAGCAGAAGAAGAACGTCGCGGCAAGCACGATGAATTGCGGCGTGCGCAGCGCCGAGAGCGCCGTGCCGAGCGGCGTCTTCGCCGGCGCCGCGGCGGCCGCGTCGGGCGTCGCTGGAACTGCCGGCGCGTCGTCGACGATCGCGGGACGGCGGACCAGGAGGCTCGCGGGCACGAGGACCAGCAGCGCGCCGATGGCGATGAACAGCATCGCCGAGCGCCAGCCGAAGGATTCGGTGAGGATGACGGCGAGGGGCGTGAGCACCATTGGCGCCACACCGCCGCCCACCGATACGAGTGCCACGGCGAGGCCGCGGTTCTTGTCGAACCAGCCCACAGTGGTCGAAATTAGCGGGGCGAAGAACGCGCTGCCTGCGGCGCCGACAAGGCCGCCATAGGCGATCTGGAACACGAGGAGGTTGGGCGCCTGGCTCGCGATGACGAGGCCGCCGCCGAGCAGGACCGAGGCGATGACGAGTACTGGGCGGGCCCCGATGCGATCGCTGATGGCGCCCCAGAGGAAGCCGGCGATACCCATGGTGATGAAGCCGATGGTCATGGCGCCCGCGATGCCGGCGCGCGCCCAGCCGGTGTCGTCGGCCATCGGGGTCTGGTAGACGGGCAGGGCGAACAGGGCGCCCATGGCCACGCAGGTGATCACCGCGCCGGCGGCGACGACGACCCACCCGTAGTGAAAGCCGCTTTGCGAGTTCATATGAAGTTCCTCCGGGACAACTCTGCCGTCTCAACGAATGGCAGGCGAGCAATTCGACACGCTGGGCGAAAGATTCGTGCGGGCCAACCGCTTGTAAACTGCAATCGGTTACCGATGTCCATACCGCTTGTAAAGTGCAAGCGGTTAGAAAGGAGCTGCTGTGGAGATCAGGTCGGGATGCCCCATCAACCTGTCGGTGGAGGTGCTGGGCGATCGCTGGAGCCTTGTGGTGCTGCGCGACATGATGTTCGGCAATTTCCGCACCTATCGCGAGCTGCACGGCAACTCGCTGGAAGGGATCGCGACCAACATCCTCGCGGCGCGGCTGCGGCACCTCGAGGCGCAAGGCTTCATCAGCGCCGCTGCGGACCCGTCGCACAAGCAGCGCACGATCTACAGCCTGACCGAGAAGGCGATTGCGCTGGTGCCGGTGATGGTGGCGCTGGGGAGCTGGGGCGTACGCTACCAGCCGGCCGAACCCACTTTCGCCGCGCGCTCGATCGCGCTCGAACGGGGCGGGGCGGCGATGGCGGAGGCGTTCATGGCGGAGCTGCGCCACCTGCATCTGGGGGCGCCAGCGCCGGCGCGCTCCGTGCTGGCCGAACTCAACGCGGCCTACGAGACAGCGGTGGCGGAAAGAGGCTGACTCGCGTCTGCACTCCCGGCTCCTCCCGCCATGCGGCCAAACCCGACCGGCCGCCAGTATAAGGGCTGCCGGTGATACGGGGATAAGTTTGACGGCGGAGGGCCGGATCGGTGAGCCGGCGGAACGGCTTGCGCGGGACGGCTCAGACGAAATGGCGCCCCCGGAGAAGCGAAGGGCCCCGTAGGGCCCTTCAAAGGTCGGCGATCGAGCGGGAGCTCAGAGCGCCTTGAGGTTGGCGGCGGACACCTTGCCGTCGCGGCCGGTCTGCAGCTCGTAGCTGACCTTCTGGCCCTCGTTGAGGGTCGACAGGCCCGAGCGCTCGACGGCGGAGATATGGACGAACGCGTCCTTGCCGCCATCATCGGGAGCGATGAAGCCGTAGCCCTTGGTGGAGTTGAAGAATTTGACGGTGCCTTCGGTCATTTAATGGATCCTTGAGAGAGGCAATTTCCGGCGGCGACATGCCGTCGGCGACGTTCGGGTCTTTCTCAGGAGATCACGGACCGGGCGTACCGGACCGTCAGCAGCAGGAGACGGTAGCGAAGCGTATGCGGGGGGATATGCGGGTTTACGACGAAAAATGCAAGATGAACGGCGCGAGATGACGCGCGCGGGCCGTCCGGCTAGAACGCTGCCATGATTTTGGTCGATGCCGATGCCTGCCCGGTCAAGGACGAAGTGTTGCGCGTGGCCGAGCGGCACGGGGTGCGCGTGACGCTCGTCGCCAATCGCGGGCTACGGCCCTCGCGCGACCCGATGGTGGCGCATGTGCTGGTGCCGCAGGGCGCCGACGCCGCCGACGACTGGATCGTCGAGCATGCGGGTGCCGGCGACATCGTTATCACCTCGGACATCCCGCTGGCCGGCCGGGCGCTGAAGCAGGGCGCCACGGTGCTCGGGCCGACCGGGCGGCCGTTCACCGAAAGCTCGATCGGCATGGCGCTCGCGATGCGCGAGCTCAACCAGCACCTGCGCGAGACCGGCGAGAGCCGCGGACTCAATGCCGGGTTCACGGCGAAGGACCGCAGCATGTTCCTCCAGGCGCTGGACGAGGCGGTCGTGAAGGCGGGGCGCCTCGCCCCGCGGTGACGTCCCTGCGCAGGCAGGGACTCCTTTGTCCGCAGGCGCAAAGGGGTGGGATGGGTCCCCAGCCTTCGCTGGGAAGTCCAGGGGAGGGGCCGGTGAGCATTCCGGACACCCTGAGAGCTCACAGCTTGCCGAAGGCGACGCCCTGCCAGCGCCAGCCATTGGCGAGAACAGCGTCCTGGAGCGGGGTTTTGATTTCGCCGGTGGCGAAGCGGTATTCGTAGATGACGCCGGGCGAGAAATCCTCGCGGAAGCCGATGGCGGTGCCAAAGCTCATCTCGACCTTCTGGCCGCGGAACGCTTCGGCGCTGAGCGCGAGGGTGGGGACGCCCGCGCGCCATTCGACGGTCCAGTCCTGGTCGACGGCGCGGACCTCGCCCTTGGCCGCGTCGAGCTTCATGAGGATCTTGAACACCTTTGTCAGCGACGCCTTGGCGAAGATCTCGACCCAGCGCGCCTCGACGATCTTCCATTCGGCGACGAGGTCGACGCCCTCGGGGGCGCCGTCGCGGACCTGCCAGGGTGCGCTGTCGCGGTTGAGCCCGAGGAGGGCCGCGCGCAGCGTCGCGGGCGGCTGCCGGGCGATGCCCGCGGCGGGGGATTTGCTACCGGTGATGAAGTCGAAGAGGCCCATGCGAAAACTCCGTTTCAGGTCGCGCGGTAGGACGTCGGCAGTAGGCGGAATCTTGGGCGAGCGGAAGCCCTGACCGGGCTCGACCGGTCGCTCGGGTGGAGGGCTCTTTTCCCCTGGAGGAAGAGAGCGGCGAGGCGGGACCAGTGGTCCAGCCGGTTAGTCCGGCGAGAATGGGGACCATCGGTCCCGCCTCGCGACCCGGGAGCTTGTGTCGGGGCATCGTGCCGGCCGGCCAACTTGACTGCGGCGCGCGGAGCCGTTCTGGACGCCGCGGGCGACGATCCGCCCGAAGCGTCCGCGAGCGGCGCCGACCATGGCCCCGCCCGGCTCCGGACCCTGGGTGCAGGATACTCACCCACGGCTCCGACGATGTCCCCGCCTGATGTGGAGCGACCCCCACACCACCCGGTCCCCGCGCGCCGGCTGCTCGTTTGCAACCACGCTCTCCAGCGCGCTGGTGACGCCACAATACACCCGCCGCACAGCCCGGGGATAACTTTCCGCCCTCAGCGCGAATTCACGCGCCGCGACAACCGGTTACGATGAGAAATGAGCTTGAGATTAAGCAGCGTCGAGACGAACAGATCGCCCGGCCGGCGCGTGCTGTCCGGCGGCAGCAGCCCGCCCCCGAGCACCGCCTCGGCCTCGCTCAGCGTCCGCCGCGCCGCGCCGGCAAAGGCCGCCGGCAACAGCGCCCGCCGATCCGGCAGATCGAGCGCCTCGAGCAGATCGAGCAACCGCAGCGCGATGCGCTTCACGCGGCGCTGGTGGGCGTTGGAGGGAAGGGGAGGATAAGTGGCGAGTGCGTAGCCAGAATGAAATGGCAGCCCGTGAAGCTCTCGAATGTACTTCGAAGCAGGTCGACGTACTTTGTCTGCCACTCAGGGTGAAGGCTGATCTCGGGTTCATCAATGAAGACTAGGCTACCGTTCTCTATGACGGAAGCCAGCCCCAAGAAGCCAGTGACGATGCCCAGTTCCCCGGAGCTCGCTAAACGCAGATCGAGAAAGGCACCATCAACCTCGCGCTCTACCTCAACTGCCTGCATCCGAATGATGTCGGCGCGGCGCAAGACTTGAAGGCGACGGAAGAAGTCGCGATCATCGGACTCTCCCGCGAAGTCGGCGCGCAGGTCGATCGCTCGACCGTTGTATCTGCTTAGCACATCGCGTCCCACGGCGCGTAGGTCGTCCAAGCTTCTTGGGTCCCTCTCCAGAAGTCGTATTACCGAGAGTGAGTATCCCGTGCGTCGCTCACCAAGTATTTGGTCAAGCGGCTCTCCGTTCACGATACGCTCAAGGCGCGCGCGTGCGATGGGCGAGTACTCATAGCGCACTACGATACGCGGATGATACCCTAAGAAGCGGAACACTTCGGCGACACGCGTACGTCTTACTGCGTCAGATTCTGAGGCTTCAAATAGCACCTCAAGTGCACGAAAAAGCGCTGCTGTGGGCGAGGCTCGCCCTGTTCGGTCCCGTAGGCCAAGATAGGAATAGCGTTCGACCTGTTCAGCTTCTCGGGGAACGCCAGCAGATCTAAGCGCCCGTGAGGCACGAAACTTGTCGAACGGCGTAGTAGTTAGGGCGATGACTCGGGTCGGAAGGGCTAGGTCCCCCAGATCGCACCGCTTTCCATCCTTCCTGGCTAGAAGACGGAAGTTCCCATCTACTTCGATTTCGTAGACAGAGTCGTCGACTACGTACTCGCATCGAGACACCAGAATGTCGTCGGAGCGTCGGCGCCCAGCCTTTCGGTCCGCCGCCTCAAATAAGTCTGCTAGGCCTGCAAGAAGGCGGCTCTTCCCGACACCATTCTTGCCAATCACGACAGTCGTCCAAGACGCAACTGTCGCCTTTCGCTCCTTCCGCCCAAAGCTAACCTTGAGATCCAAAATCGGACCTACTGATGAAGTGGCTAGGATGCTACGACGCTCGAAACTCCCGGACGCTCGCAATAGCCTAAAATAGCGCGACATTAGCTAGTCCCCCATCAGTAACGATATTGGGAATCTTGCCGTTGTCTAGCTGCTCTGATGAGTGAAATGCGAAGGCGGCCATGCGGCCGCTTTCTGGCGTTCAGTCTCGAATCCAGGTCTCACTAACTACATCCCGTCGTCGTCCCGCAATCCTCGCACACCATGCAGTGCCCGCTGACCTTCATGCGCATCGAGTTGCAGTTGCTGCACTGGTCGCCCGTATAGCCCTTCATCTGGGCTTCCTGCCGCAGCGCCTTGATGTCGAGGCTGGGGGGCGGGGAGGGGATGGGGTCGAGTTCACCGGCGTTGAACGCCACGGGAGCAGGGTCCACCTTCAAAGCCGTTGACGACTTCAGCGCTGTAACGGTGTTCGACTGGATGGCGGCGACCGGGTTGAAGGCCTGGGCGGTGGGGCCGCCCGAGACGAGCATGAGGTTCTGGTCCTTGACCTTGCCGCGCGTCATGCCGCGCGACACCAGCGACTGCGCCGGGGTGCGGATCGGCGCATCTTCGGCGACGCCCTTGCCGAGCGCCGTGTTGGACGCGTCGGGCGAGACATGGGCGAGATCCTCGCGGTCGAGATAGGACACGGCGAGCTCGCGGAACACGTAGTCGAGGATGCTCGTCGCGTTCTTGATGCGGTCGTTGCCCATCACCATTCCCGCCGGTTCGAACCGCGTGAAGGTGAAGGCCTCCACATATTCGTCGAGCGGCACGCCATACTGCAGGCCGAGCGAAATCGCGATGGCGAAATTGTTCATCATGGCGCGGAAGGCGGCGCCTTCCTTGTGCATGTCGATGAAGATTTCGCCCAGCCGGCCGTCGTCATATTCGCCGGTGCGCACATAGACCTTGTGGCCGCCCACGATCGCCTTCTGGGTGTAGCCCTTGCGGCGCGAGGGGAGTTTTTCGCGGTCGTGGATGGCGACGATCTTCTCGACGATCTTTTCGACCACCTGCGGCACGCGCGCCGCCTGGTTGGCGGCGAGCAGCGTCTCGACCGCGTCGTCGTCCTCGTCGTCCTCGTCGGCGATGAGCGAGGCGTTAAGCGGCTGGCTGAGCTTCGAGCCGTCGCGGTAGAGCGCGTTGGCCTTGAGGGCGAGGCGCCAGCTCAGCATGTAGGCACTCTTGCAGTCCTCGACCGTCGCCTCATTGGGCATGTTGATGGTCTTGGAAATGGCGCCCGAGATGAAGGGCTGCGCGGCGGCCATCATCAGGATGTGGCTGTCGACGCTGAGATAGCGCTTGCCGATCTTGCCGCAGGGATTGGCGCAGTCGAACACCGGCAGGTGCTCGGCCTTGAGGCCGGGCGCGCCCTCGAGGGTCATGGCGCCGCACACATGCAGGTTCGCCGCCTCGATGTCCTTCTTGCTGAACCCCAGGTGCGCCAGCAGGTCGAACGACATGTCGCTCAGCTGCTCGGCGGTGACGCCGAGCGACTTGAGGAAGTCGGCACCCAGCGTCCACTGGTTGAACACGAATTTGATGTCGAAGGCCGAGGCCATGCCCTTGTTGAGGGCCTCGATCTTGTCGTCGGTAAAGCCCTTGGTGCGCAGCGTCGCCGGATTGACGCCCGGCGCCTGGTTGAGATTGCCGTGGCCCACGGCATAGGCCTCGATCTCGGCGATCTGCGATTCCGAATAGCCCAGGGTGCGCAGGGCCGGGGGCACGGCACGGTTGATGATCTTGAAGTAGCCGCCGCCGGCGAGCTTCTTGAACTTGACCAGCGCGAAATCGGGCTCGATGCCGGTGGTGTCGCAATCCATCACGAGGCCGATGGTGCCCGTGGGGGCGATCACCGAGACCTGCGCATTGCGGTAGCCGTGCTGCTCGCCGAGCGCCAGGGCTTCGTCCCAGATGGTGCGGGCGCGGTGGCTGAGCGGCGCGTCCTTGAGCGAGGCGTGGTCGAGCGGCACGGGGTTGATCGACAGGCCCTCATAGCCCTCGGCCTTGCCGTGCGCGGCGGTGCGGTGGTTGCGCATGACGCGCAGCATGTGCGGGGCGTTGCGCTCATAGTCCTGGAAGGCGCCGAGCTCGCCGGCCATTTCGGCCGAGGTCTTGTAGGACGTGCCGGTCATGAGCGCCGTGATGGCGCCGGCGATGGCGCGGCCCTCGGCCGAGTCATAGGGGATGCCCGAGGTCATCAGCAGGCCGCCGATATTGGCGTAGCCGATGCCCAGCGTGCGGTAGACGAAGCTGCGCTCGGCGATGGCCTTGGAGGGGAACTGCGCCATCATCACCGAGATTTCGAGGACGACGGTCCACAGCCGGCAGGTGTGCTCGAAGGCGGCGACGTCGAAGCTGCTGTCGGCGTTGCGATAGGGCAGCAGGTTCACCGAGGCGAGGTTGCACGCAGTGTCGTCGAGGAACATGTATTCCGAGCACGGGTTCGAGGCGACGATCTCGCCGGCCTCGGGGCTCGTGTGCCACTCATTGATGGTGGTGTGGAAATGGATGCCGGGGTCGGCCGAGGCCCAGGCGGCATAGCCGATCGATTCCCACAGATCCTGGGCCTTGAGCGTCTTGGTGATCTTGCCCGAGGTGCGGCCCTTGAGCTGCCAGTCGCCGTCGGCCTCGACGGCATTGAGGAAGCCGTCGGTGACGCGCACGGTGTTGTTCGAGTTCTGCCCGGCGACGGTCAGATAGGCCTCGCTGTCCCAGTCGGTGTCGTAGATGGGGAATTCGAGGTCGGTGTAGCCCTGGCGCGCGAACTGGATGACGCGGCCGACATAGTTCTCGGGCACGAGCGCCTTCTTGGCGTCCTTGACGGCGCGCTTGAGGGCCGGGTTCTTGTTGGGGTCGAAGCAGTCGTCGCCCGACCCCTCGCAGTTCACGGCGGCCTTCATGATCAGCTTCAGATGCTTGCTGACGACCTTGGAGCCGGTGACGAGCGCGGCGACCTTCTGCTCTTCCTTCACCTTCCAGTCGATGTACGCCTCGATATCGGGATGGTCGATGTCGACCACCACCATCTTGGCGGCGCGGCGGGTGGTGCCGCCCGACTTGATGGCGCCCGCGGCGCGGTCGCCGATCTTGAGGAAGCTCATCAGGCCCGACGACTTGCCGCCGCCCGACAGGCGCTCGCCTTCACCGCGCAGGCGCGAGAAATTGGAGCCGGTGCCCGAGCCGTATTTGAACAGTCGCGCCTCGCGCACCCACAGGTCCATGATGCCGCCCTCGTTGACGAGGTCGTCATTGACCGACTGGATGAAGCAGGCATGCGGCTGCGGGTGCTCGTACGAGCTCTTGGACTGGACGAGTTTCTTGGTGAAGGGGTCGACGTAGAAATGGCCCTGGCCGGGGCCGTCAATGCCATAGGCCCAGTGCAGGCCCGTGTTGAACCATTGCGGCGAATTGGGCGCGACCTTCTGCGTCGCCAGCATGAAGCACAGCTCGTCGAAGAAGGCGCGGGCGTCCGCCTCGGTGTTGAAGTACTTGCCCTTCCAGCCCCAATAGGTCCAGGTGCCGGCAAGCCGGTCGAAAACCTGGCGGCTGTCGGTTTCCGAGCCGTAGCGCTCGCCCTCGGGCAGCGCCTTGAGGGCCTTCTCGTCGGGGACCGAGCGCCACAGCCAGGAGGGAACGTCGTTCTCCTCGACCTTCTTGAGGATCTTGGCGACGCCGGCCTTGCGGAAATACTTCTGCGCCAGGATGTCGGCGGCCACCTGCGACCACGTCGTGGGCACGTGCATGTTCTCGAGCTTGAACACGACCGAGCCGTCCGGATTGCGGATCTCGCTGGTCGCCGCGCGGAATTCGATGCCCGCATAGGCGCCCTTGTTGGCTTCGGTGTACCGACGTTCGATGTGCATAGTCCAAAAGTCCCCAAATGGTGCGGACACAAGTGGTCCGCTGCTGCGGTCGCAGCAGTTCCGCCAGAATGTTCAACGCAGTACTCGGGCCAGCCATCGCCACGGCTGAACCCATCGCCCCGTGCCCCGAAACTCGTTCGGTCTGATGCCGAACTCCGCCGCCGGGGACTTGTCGGTGCCGCCCGCCAAAGAGCGGCCGTCACAGCGTCGAAAAATCTGGTCCGATTCAGAAAACCCGTCAACGGGCGAAACTGACGAAAGGGGCCATAGCTTGTGTTTGGCAGGGCCTCTTTCGCTAGATTTAGTATAGAGATTGTGAATAGCGGGGACAACCAGCAGGACCGGAATCGACGTTCACAAAACGTCGAATCGCGAGCAATCGGCCGCGCCGAAAGCTCCAGAAATGAGGCGGGAATCCACGCTAAGCCCGCCCGGAATCGAAAGAGTTTTATCGGTTCGCGCGAGGCCCGAGGAGGGCGCCGGGATACACTCCCGGCGCAGTCGATTTCGGACGAATCCTGTCAAGGGCAGAATTTTGGCGCGGCTGGGGAAAGCGTCTGCGGCTCGTCACCATGGGCGGGCGCTCCCCGCGCTTGCCGCCGCCCCGCAACCGTATAGGGTCGCGGCGGGGAGACGGCGGGCATGAATATCCTTCTGCGTATTGTGACGGGCCTTGTGGCCGTGGGTGTCGTGGCGGTTGCGGGCGCGGTGGCCTACCTCGTCGTCGCGCCGCCCGAGCTGCTGCGGGTGGCGACGGGCTATGCGGCCAAGACCGTGTGCTCCAACGTGTTCATCGCCGGGCGCGACCCCGACGAGGTGCTGGCGGTGGACGTGCAGGCACCGGGTCATCCGGTACTCAAATTCGTGCGCCAGAGCGTCGATATGTCGGCGGGAACGGTGACGGCGCGGATGCTGGGACTGTTCGCCACCAGCATCGCCATCCACCGCAACGGACTCGGCTGCGCCAGTGTGCCCGACGGCAATGTCGCCGCCGCGCAGGCGGTGCAGCTGGCGCAAGCCCCTCAGATCGCGCCGCCCGGCGATGCCGTATGGCCGATGGGCGGGCGGGTCGAGATGATGGCGACGCCCACGCTGGCCGACATCATGGGCAATGCTGCGCTGACCGGACCGGGGATGCGCGCCGTGGTGGTGGTCAAGGGCGGCGAGATCATCGCCGAGGCCTATAGCGAGGGCTTCACCGCGGACACGCCGCTTCTGGGCTGGTCGATGACCAAGACCGCCAACGCCGCGCTGATCGGGCGGCTTTCGGCGGCCGGCCTGATCGGCCTCGACGACGCCGCGCTGCGGCCGGAATGGACCGATGCCCGCAGGGACATCACGCTGCGCGACCTGCTCGGCATGGAGAGCGGCCTCGCCTTCAACGAGGACTATGGCGACGTGTCGGACGTCAACCGCATGCTCTTCCTCGAGCCCGACATGGCGCGCTTTGCCGCCGCCCAGCCGCAGGCGGAGGCCGTCGGCGCGCAGTTCACCTATTCGAGCGGCACGGCGACGCTGCTCGCCCGCATCTGGATGGACCGGATCGGCGACCCCGTTGCGGCGCTCGCCTATCCACGCGGCGCGCTGTTCGACCCGCTGGGGATGACCAGCGCCGAACTGGAGGCGGATGCGTCGGGGACGCTGGTGGGCAGCTCCTACATGTATGCCACCGCCCGCGACTGGGCGCGCTTCGGCCTGTTCCTGCTGCAGGACGGGGTGTGGAACGGCACCCGCCTGCTGCCGCCGGGCTGGGTGGCGGCGATGAATGCCAGCAACGGCCTGCCGGGCAATTACTCCCAGATGCAGAGCTGGCTGCAGGGCCCCAATGACGAGGACGCCGCCGAAGGCGTGCCGGAGGACGCGTTCTGGCTGATCGGTCATGACGGGCAGACGGTCGCCATCGTGCCCTCCGAGGAGCTGGTGGTGGTGCGGCTCGGGCTGACGCCGAGCGATCAGGGCTACCGGCCCGAGCGGCTGGTCAAGGCGCTCACCGACGCCACCTAGCGGCCGTTCAGGCTGGGCTCAGGCCCGCCGCGGCAGGGTCGACCAAGACGGGGCGCTTGACGGGCGTCTCAGACTTGGGGAGCGTCTGGAGCTCGATGGGACCAATGTTCGCCAAGCGGCTGATCGCCGGCCTGCTGCTCGCTACTGCGCTGTCGGCGCCGGGCGCGCTCGCGCAGGACAAGTTGCGCGGCGTGGCGCTGGTGATCGGCCAGAGCGACTACGCGATGCTGGGCGACCTGCCCAATCCCCGGCAGGATGCGCGCGCGCTCGACGATCTCCTCAACGATCTCGGCTTCGATGTGAGCCGGGTGCTCGACGGCGATGCCGACGAGCTGCGCGAGGAGATCGCCGACTTCATTACCGACGCGGCCGACGCCGATGTGGCGCTGGTCTACTATTCCGGCCACGGCGTGGAGCTCGCGGGGCGCAATTTTCTGCTGCCGGTCGACACCGACCTGACGTCGCCGCAAAGCGCGGGCGCGAGCCTGATCGCGGTGGACGAGATGCTGGACCAGCTGGCGCGGACGGTGCCGGTCACCATCGTGCTGCTCGACGCGTGCCGCACCGACGCGTTCCCCGCCGGCCAGGTGATCGCGCTGCCCGGCAGCGCCGTGCCGGTGGCGGTCGATGGGCCGGGGCTCGAGGCGATGCGCGGGCCGACACCGATCGCACGGCCCGGCGTGCCGGCGGACGGGCTGGGCATGGTCATCGGCTTTGCCGCGAGCCCGGGGCAGGCGGCGCTCGATGGTGCGCCGGGCGGCAACTCGCCCTATGCGGCGGCGCTGCTCAAGCATCTGCGCGCCGGCGGCTACGAGTTCGGCGACCTGATGACGCTGGTGGGCGAGGAGGTCTATCTCGAGACCGATGCGCGGCAATTGCCGTGGGTGAACGCGTCGCTGCGCCGCTTCCTGACCTTTGGTGCGGCGCCCGAAGTGGACGGCACAGATGATGCGCTGATCCGCGACGGCCGGCGCAGCCTGCTGCTGACGGTGGCGGCGACGCCGCCCACCACGCGGGCGCTGGTCGAGGCCGCGGCCGCCGAACAGGGCGTGCCGCTCGAGGCGCTCTACGGCATGCTCAAGGTGCTGGGCATCGACGCGGCGGCTGGGGACTCGCTTGAAACGCAGCTCCGGCAGGGGGCCGAGCAGCTCAAGACCATCCTCGCGCAGCGCCCCGTGGTGGCGCGCACCGACGAGGAACTGATCCGCCTCGCCGACCTGGCGCTGCGGGCCGAGGAGGAGGGCGCGATCGACGTCGCGCTGAGATTCCGCGAACAGGCGGCGGCGCGTGCCGACGAACTGGCGCAGGACGTGGACCGTGACGAGGCGCTGGTGCGGCAGAACCGGCTCGAGATCGCCGCGACCTATGTCGACTACGCCAACACGGCCTCGCTGAACTTCGATTTCGCCGGAGCCGCCGCGCGTTATCGCGACGCCTTTGCGCAGGTGGAGAAATGGGACGCCGGGCTCGCCATCGACTACCTGCAATGGCACGCCGATGCGCTCTATTATGAGGGCTATTATGCCGGCACGCTGCAGCCGCTGCGCGCCGCCGTGGCCGCCTATGAGGAGGCGTTGACGCTCGCGCCGCGCGACGAGCGGCTCGAGCAATGGGGCGCGCTGCAGAACAATATGGGCCTCGCCTACACGGCGCTGGGCGACTGGGGCGGCGACGTTGCCGACCTGGCGCGGGCCGAGGCGGCGTTCCAGAACGTCCTTACAGTGTGGTCGCGGACGGACGAGCCGGCGCAATGGGCGGTGGCGCAGGGGAACCTCGCCGGCGTGCAGTCCAAGCTGGGGCAGCGCTACCTCGATATCGGCCGGCTGACGCAGTCGGCGGACGGCTACGAAGCGGCGCTGGCCGCGACCGATCCGGCCGATGCGGTGACTTATGCGCGGGCCGAGACCAATTTCGGCACCAGCGTGATGCTGCTCGCCACCGAGACCGGCGATTTCGGGCGCATCGACGCAGCGGTCGCGGCGTTCCGCCATGCGCTGACCGTCTTCGACGTGGCAACGCAGCCGGCCGAATGGACCATCACGCAGAACAGCCTCGGCTCGGCGCTCAAGCTGCTGGGCGAGGCGGACGACGATCCTCGCCTGCTCACCGAGGCGGTGGAGGCGTTCAAGGCCGTGCTCGACGCGCCGGGCACGGACCGTTCGACCTTCGACTGGGGCGCAACGCAGAACAATCTGGGCAACACGCTCGTCTCGCTGGGGCGCGCCACCGGCGAGCCGGGCTACATCGAGGACGCCATCGCGGCGCACGAAATCTCGCTCCGCACCATCTCGCGCGAGGCGGCGCCGCTCGCCTGGGCCAACGTGCAGAACAGCATCGGCTCGGCCTTCCATGCGCTCGCCAATGTCGGCGGCGACCAGACGCTCAAGCGCGACGCGGCGGCGGCTTACCGCCTGGCACTGACCGAGCGCACGCGGGAGCGCGCGCCGCTGCTGTGGGCCGACACGCAGCAGAACCTCGGCAATTCGCTGCGCGACATCGGCATGATGCTGCCCGACACCCAGGCGCTCGGCGAGGCGGCCGAGGCTTATCTGGCGGCGCTCGACGTCTACACGCCCGAGGTCGATGCCTATGAATGGGCGCTGCTCACCCGCAATCTGGGCTGGGTGGTGTCGGGCATCGCCCGCATCGAGGTGGATGCCGAGCTTGCCGCCGCGGGCGTCGAGGATATCCGGGCGTCGCTGACTTACTGGTCGAGGGACGACACGTCCGGCGATTGGGCTGTGGCCAAGATAAACCTCGCCATCGCGCTCAGCGTGCTCGGTATCCTCGAGGGGGACGCCGGCCCGGTGCGCGACGCGCTGGCCGAACTGGACGAGGCCGGGGAGACATACATCGCGACCGGGAACGCGGATGCGGACTATGTCGCGGGACTGCGGGGGCAGCTCGAGAGCTTCATCGCCACGATCGAAGCGGAGGAGATGCCATGACCGGGCTCAGGCTTTTGCTGGCGCTGCTGCTGGCCGGCGTCGCAACCTCCGTGCTGGCGCAGGAGCCGCTGCGCGGGGTGGCGCTGGTGATCGGCGAGACCGATTACGCGCAGCTCGCGGACCTCGGCAATCCTGAACGCGATGCGCGGGCGATGGATGAGCTGCTGGGCGATCTCGGCTTCGATGTGAGCCGGGTGCTGGACGGCGATGCCGACGAGCTGCGTGAGGAGATCGCCGAGTTCGTCGAGGACGCGGCCGATGCCGATGTGGCGCTCGTCTACTATTCCGGCCACGGCGTGGAGCTGGGCGGGCAGAACTACCTCGTGCCCACCGATACGGATCTGACGACGCCCGCCAGCGCCGGGCAGAGTCTCGTTCCAGTCGATGCGCTGCTGGCGGAGCTGGCAAAGACCGTACCGGTCACCATCGTGCTGCTCGATGCCTGCCGTACCGATGCGTTTCCGGCGGGGCAGGTGATCGAACTGCCCGGCGGCGCGGCGCTGCCGGTGGGCGGCCCCGGCCTCGAAGCGGTGAAGGGACCAACGCCCGTCGGCCGCGCCGACGTGCCGGCCGACAGCCTCGGCATGGTGATTGGCTTTGCCGCGAGCCCCGGACAGCCGGCCCTCGACGGCGATCCGGGCGGCAATTCGCCCTACGCCGCGGCGCTGGTGAAGCACTTTGCCGCGGGCGGTTATTCGCTCGCGGACCTGATGACGATGGTCAGCGAGGAGGTCTACCTCAAGACCCGCGCGCAGCAACTGCCCTGGGTGAACTCGTCGCTGCGCCGCGTGCTGCAGTTCGGCACGCCGGTGGAGGAAGCGGGCGGCGACGCGGCGCAGATCCGCGACGGACGCCGCCAATTGCTGCTGACCATCGCCAGTGCGCCCGAAGCAACGCGCCGCTATGTCGAAGCGGTCGCGAGCACCGAGGGGGTGCCGCTCGACGCGCTTTACGGCATGCTCAAGGTGCTGGGCGTCGACGCGGCCGATCCGGCCCAGCTCGAGGCGCAGCTCAAGGCCGGGGCCGAACGGCTGAAGACGCTGATGGAGAGCCGGACCGGCGCAACGATCTCCGATGTCGAGCTCAAGCGGCTGTCGGACCTTGCCGACGAGGCCGAAGCCGAAGGCGCCATCGACGTTGCGCTCGGCTTCCGCGAGCAGGCGAGCGCGCGGGCCGATGCGCTGGAGCTGACGGTTGACGAGAACGAGGCGAACCTGCGGGCAGACCGGCTGCAGATCGGCGCGACCTATGCCGAGCACGCGATCACTGCGGAACTCAATTTCGACTATGCGCGCTCGGCCGAGATGTGGCGCAAGGCCATCGGGCAGGTCGAGGGCTGGGACGAGACGCTGACCGCCGGTTACAGCAACAATCTGGGCGTCGTGCTGATGGAGCGCGGCGAACACGAGACGGGCACGGCCACGCTCGAAGAGTCCGCACAGGCCCTCGAAGCCTCGCTGGCGGTGTTCGAGACCAGCGACCCGGTCAACTGGGCGCGGGCGCAGAGCAATCTGGGCAATGTGCTGCACAAGCTGGGCGACCGCGAGAATGATCCCTCGCGTTACCTGCAGGCGGCTGAGGCGCATCGCGCGGCGCTCGAAATCCTGACGCGCGAGACGCGGCCGGCCGACTGGGCGACGGCACAGATGAATTTGGGCAATGCGCTGGCGCGGATCGGTGAGCACGAACAGGGCACGGAAACGCTCGAAGCGGCGATCGAGGCGTTCCGCCTGGCGCTCGAAATCCGCACCCGCGCCGCCGCGCCCCTCGACTGGGCGGCGGCAAATGACAACCTCGGCAGCGCGCTCTCCTCCCTGGCGGCTCGGACGGGCGATCCGGACCTGTTCGCCGAGGGCGTCGCCGCGTTCCGCAATACGCTCGAAGTCCGCAGCCGGGAGGCCGCGCCGCTGCCCTGGGCCCTCACGCAGCGCAATCTGGGGCTGGCGCTCAAGACTTACGGCGTGATGACGGGCGACCTCGGGCTGCTGCGGGAGGGGGCGGCTGCCTATCGGGCCGCGCTCGATGTCTTCACACCGGAATCGTCGCCGGACAATTTCGCCCAGACGAGCGCGATCCTGGGATTTGCGCTGATGGAAATTGCGCAGCTCGATCCCACCCGCGAAGGGCTCGAGGAAGCCCGGCAGCGCTTCGCGGACGCCAATGCGGTCTACGGCCCGCTCAGCGCCGACGACGATGCCTATTTCCGCGGCCGGATCGCCGAGATCGACACGCTGCTGGGCAACTAGACGGGCCCTAGCCCCGCCACAGTTCAGGTGCTAAGGGCAGGGGAACTGGACTTCAAGGATTCCGGCACGAATGGCATATGGCGGCTTCAAGGACTTCCTCATCGAGATCTTCGCCTGGTGGCGGGGAAATACGTGGGGAACGCGGCTCTGGGTGGCGACGCAGGGCGTGTTCGTGGGCTGCGACGAGTTCGGCAACCGCTACTACCGCTCCAAGACGCCCAACGGGCCGCACGGCATGGAACGGCGGATGGTGCTGTTCAATGTCGGCTACGCCGACCCCACCTCGATCCCGCCCGGCTGGTACGGCTGGATGCACTACCGGACCAACGAGGTCCCGGCCGCCTACACGCCGCGCGACTGGGAACAGCCGCATCAGCCGAACTACACCGGGACGGTGCTGGCCTATCGGCCGGACGGCAGCCTGCTCAACAAGGGCGAGCGCCCGCGCGTTACCGGCGACTACGACGCCTGGTCGCCCGAATAACCGGGGTCGTCGCATGCGCGCCCTAGCGCCCCTGCTCGCGGCCCTGTGGCTGGCGACGCCCGCGGCGGCCGAGACGCTGTCCAACCCCATCGCGGCGTTCTCCGGGCTCGACAAGATCACCGGCCGCATCACCAGTTTCGACGTCTATATCGACGAGACGGTGCAGTTCGGCGCGCTGCAGCTGACGCCGCGCGTCTGCTACACGCGGCCGCCCACCGAGACGCAGCGCACCAGCGTGTTCCTCGAGGTCGACCAGGTGTCGCTCAAGGGCGGCAGCCAGCGCATCTTTACCGGCTGGATGTTCGCCGACAGCCCGGCGCTCAACGCCATCGACCATCCGGTCTACGATATCTGGCTGGTCGACTGTAAGCAGCAGTCCGACACCCCGCCGCCGGACCAGAACACCGCCGCCGCTTCGGCCGCCGAGCAGCCGGCGCAGTAGCGCCCGCCGCTAGAAGCGCCCGCCGACCCCGAGGCTGACCGACTGGGACCGCAGCCCCGCGCTGTCGCCATTGAGCTGGGCTTCGCCGGTGACCTTCCAGTTGTCGCTCGCAAGGGTGAAGCCGCCCGTGAGCGCGCCGAACACGTTGTCGAACACCACGGCGCCATCGGCGGCGCTGCCCAGCCGGACGCCGAGAGACGGCGTCAGGGTGAGGCCGTTGCCCAACTCGAAGGCACGCGAAATGGTGGTCCCGGCGCTGATGCGCAGGGTCTCGACGGTCACGGCGCCGATGACGACGGAGGCACCGCCGCCGGTGACCGTGTAGGCGTCGGACGTTTCGCTGGCGGCGGCCACCGACACGTCGGGCCGGAGCTGGAACTCGCCGAGGTCGATGTCCCCCCTCAGGCTCGAATTGAGCATCCAGCGGGTGGTGGCGAAGCTGCCCGAGAAATCGGCGCCGAACAGCTCGGCATGCGCATCGTTCCAGGAGCGGCCGACGAGGAAGCTCGCGTCGAAGAACAGGCCATCCGCCAGCTCCGCCGAGATGTAGGGGCCGACCAATGCACCGCGCCCGACGACGTCACCGGCACTGGTCGTGTCGGTCATGTAGTCGAGATAGAGCGCCACGCCCGCCAGGAGGGATTCGCTGACCAGATAGTCGGCGCCCATGCCGATGAGCGCGAACTGGCCGCCCGCGCCCGGCCGCTGATGCAGTGCCAGTGTGCCGTCGATCCAGAAGCCGAACGGCGCGTCCGCGACCTCGCCCAGAGCGAGGCTCTCCGCGGCGCTGCCCGCGCCGGTGAGCGAGCGGCTGCTCATGGCGAAGTTGAGCTCGGGTGTCTCGGCGGAGCCGCCGAAGCTGGCGCCGGTGCCCTGGCCGCCCTGGAGCCCAGGGGGCTTGATGTTGGAGGAGAGGAGCTTGCCGCGCACACCCACGAAGTCTTCAGTGAGCTTGTTGAACACCGCCTCGACGGCCGCCGTGTCGACCAGCACCTGCTGCGTGAGGACAGCGGAGCTACTGCCCACGAAGTTCGTGTCGCCGCCATAGACGGCGGTGATGGCGTGCTCGCCAAGCGTCAGGTCGGGCGTGGCGAGGCTGGCGTGGCCGGCGCTGAGCGTTGCGGTACCAATGGCCGCCGCGCCGTCATAGAAGGTGACGCTGCCGGTGGGCGTGCCGGACGTGCTGGCGACGGTGACGCTGAAGGTCACCGAGGTGCCGATCACACTCGGATTGACCGAGGAGGCGAGGGTGATGCCGCTGGGCGCGGGGGAGGTGGTCTGGACGATGCCGGCCGAGCTGCTGATCGCGAAGCGGTCGTCGCCGCCATAGCTGGCGGTGAGATTGTGGTCGCCGGTGCCCAGCGCGTCGGTTGCAAAGGTCGCCGTGCTGCCCGAGAGGGCGACCGTGCCGAGGACGGTTCCGCCGTCGTAGAAGGTGACGGTGCCGGTGGGCGTTCCGCCGCCACTGCCGGCCACCGTCGCCGTCAGGGTGACGGTTTCGCCGAAGACAACGGGATTGGGCGAGGTCGCCAGCGTCGTGGTGGTGTCGTGCTTGTGCACGGTCACCGTCTGCGCCGACGAGGTCGAGTCCTGGAACTGGCCGAAGAGGCCGGTATAGATGGCAACGAGGTCGTGCGCTCCGGCCGCGAGGGTGGAGGTCGTCAGGGTCGCGGTGCCCGTCGGGGAGACGTTCACCGTCGCGAGGGGAACCCAGCCGGTGTCGTAGAACGTCACGGTGCCTGAGTTGACCGGGCCGCCCGATGTCGGGGTGACCGTGGCCGAGAGGGTCACCGTATCGCCGACGAGCGGATCGGACGGCGTCGCCGACAGCGCGGTGGCGGTCGCGGGGCCGACCACATAGGCCGAAATCCGCGAGCTGTCGTTCTCGGAATTGTTGTCGGTGCTCGTCTGTGTGGCCCACGTCGTGGCCGCGAGTTCGGTGCCGATCGGGGCGGCCCCGACGACCGTCACGTCGACGGTGAAGGACGCCGTGGCACCGGCCGGCATGGTTGCGATGGTGCAGTTGCTGCCGGCGCAGCTCCAGCCGCCTGGAGTGGGAGACGCTTCCGATCGTGCTGCCGATCCGGGGCGTCGATCACGAGGTTGAACGAGACGCCGCTCGCATCGGCGGGGCCGGCATTGACCAGCTCGGCGGTGAAGGTTCCGGTGTGGCCCGCCTCGATGCCCGAGGGCCCGGAGACGCTGACGCCCAGGTCCGCGATTGCGGCGCCGTTGACGAGCGCGAAGGCCGAGGCTTCGTTGCCCTCGTCGGTCGATGGGTCGTATGTGGTGCCCGTCACGAAGGCCTTGATGCCGGGGAAGGCGCCGAGGCTGGCGGCCATCGACACGTCGGTGACGAGGGTGATGACGGTGCTTTCGCCGTCGCCAAGCGCCATCGTGCATTGCAGCGTGCCCAGGGTGCAGGTCGCGCCCGGTCCCGAAAGGCTCGTCGCCGTGAGATCGGACGTCACCAACTGGTTCGTCAGCGTCGCCACCGTGGCGTCGGGGCCGCCATTGATGACGGTGATGGAGAAGGTCAGCGTGTCGCCGCGATCGACGCTGTAGGCGCTCTGGTCGGCGATCACCACCGAGAGGTCCGCCTCCTGCGCGAAGGCGGCAGTCGGCAGAGCGCCGGCGAACAGCAGGAGCAGCGCGAAAAGCGGGCGGACGAACCTAGACATCACTGAGATCCCAAGAAGCACGCGGGACCATTCAAGTCCGCTTTCGGCATCAAAAACAGGGCTCTAGGGCGCTGTAAAGGTTTTCTTCACAGCTTGGGCGCGGTGCCGCCGCATCTGCGCCATGTTTCCCACAGCGCCGGGCTTGACGCGTGTCCGGCCTTCATATTTAACGTACGTGTTATTTAACGATGGTGCGAAATTCCATGCAAGCCGATCCGCTGACGGCGACATTTGCGGCGCTCGCCGATCCGACGCGGCGGGCGATCCTGGAGCGGCTGTCGACCGGGGAAGCGACGGTGCTCGAGCTGGCCGAGCCGTTCGCCATCAGCCTGCCGGCGATTTCGCGGCACCTCAAGGTGCTCGAGAAGGCGGGGCTGATCAGCCGCGGACGCGACGCGCAATGGCGGCCATGCCGGATCGAGACGGCGGCGCTCGAACAGCTCGACGGCTGGGTCGGTGCCTATCGCAGGCTCTGGCAGGGCAAGTTCGACCGCATGGACGCCTATCTCGCGCAGATCCAGAAAGGGAAGCCCAATGGCCCTCGCCAGTAAGGTCGAGCGGCGCGTCGAGGACGAGGTGCTGCTGCTCAGCCGCAGCTTCGATGCGCCACCGGCACTGGTGTTCCGCCTGTGGGCGGAGCCCGAGCATCGCGTCCGCTGGTGGGGCCCGAGCGGCATGGGCCCGACGCGTTGCGAGGTCGACTTCCGGGTCGGCGGGGTCTGGCGCGTGACGATGGCGCGCGCGGACGGTTTCGAGCACCCGGTGCATGGCGTGTTCACCGAGATCGATGAACCGCGCCGGCTCTGCTTCACCTACATCAACGATTTCGACGGCCTCCGGATGCTGGTCGAGATGGACTTCGAGGCCGAAGGCGAGGGAACGCGCATGCATTTCCGGCAGGCGCCCTTCCTTTCGGTCGGCGAGCGCGATGGCCACGGCTATGGCTGGACCAGCACGCTCAGCATCCTCGCGAGCTACGTGTGCAAGGTGCGCGACGCGGGAGGCGTCGTTGTGGGTCAACCAAGACAACCGGGAGATTACTGATGCTGACACTGCCCAGGATCGTCGAGCGCCAGGCGACGCACTACGCTGCGGTCGCCGCCGAGGTGCGCATTCCCTTCGGTGACGCGATCGGCCCACGCATGGACGCGGCGGCGGGATATCTCGACGGCGCCGGCGTCAAGGATTTCGGTCCGGCGCTGTTCAAATACGACGTCATCGACATGCCGCGGCTCGAAATGCAGTTCGGCTTCGTGACGCCCGCGCCGGTCGCCGGCAATGACAGCGTGAAGCCGGGCGTGCTGCCGGCGGGCAAGTACGTCACTGTCACCTATGTGGGACCCTATGAGGACCTCGAACAGGCGACGGCGGTGGTGATCGGCTGGGCGCGGCTGGTCGGAGTGGAGTGGGATTCCACCGGGGGACCGGATGGCGAACGCTTCGCGTCGCGCTTCGAGATCTACAATAACGGCCCGATGGACGAGCCCGATCCGAACAAATTCGAAACCGAAATCTGGATCAAGGCGAAGGGCTGAACCATGCTGCTCGAGGGGAAGACGGCCATCGTCTATGGCGGCAGCGGCGCGGTCGGCGGCGCCGTCGCCCGGGCTTTCGCGCGCGAAGGCGCCCGCGTGTTCATCGCGGCACGGCGCGTCGAGCCGCTGGAGGCGGTCGCGCGCGATATCCGCGACGCCGGCGGCAGGGTCGAGGTGGCGCCGGTCGATGCGAGCGACAGGGACGCGGTGGCGGCGCACCTTGCCGGCATCGTCAAGGAAGCGGGGCCGGTCAAGGTGATGTTCAACGGCGTCGAATGGGGCGACACGCAGGGCCAGCACGTTGCCGACATGGACCTCGAACGCTTCATCCGCCCGGTGCGCAACGGGCTGACGACATGGTTCCACACCGGCACGGCGCTGGCCTGCCACATGGCCGAGACGGGCGGCGGCGCGATCGTCGGGATCACCGCCAATGCCGGCCGGCAGGCCTTCCCCCATACCGGCGGGTTCGGTGTCGCCTGCGCCGCGGTGGAGCATTTCCTGCGCATGCTGGCGGTCGAGAACGGCCCCAAAGGCGTCCGGGTCAACTGGGTGCGCTCGCCGGGCTCGCCCGATGCCCCGGGCGTGCGCGAAGCGTGGCAGTTGCGCGCCGACGAGTGGAAGATGACGTTCGACGAGGTCCACGCGCTGTTCGCCAAGGACACGCCGCTGCGCTACATCACGCCGCTGGCGCAGGTCGCCAATGCCGCCGTGATGCTGGCCTCGGACTATACGGCGGGCATGACGGCGACGATGGCGAACGCCACGGGCGGGGCGCAGGTCGACTGAGGCGCGCTCAGGCGTCGAGCGGCTTGCCGATCAGCTCGGACGGCCGCGCTTCGAGCTGGAGCTGGTCATAGGTGCATTGGCGCGGCGCCTTGTCCGGCCGCCAGCGGTGGAGCCCGGTGCCGTGGCGGAAGCGGCCGCCGGTGATGTGGTCATAGGTGACCTCGACCACCAGTTCGTGCCGCAGCGGCTCGTAGGTGCTCGTCCGCTCGGTGGACCAGCGGCTCGGCCCGCCGGGCGCGTTGCCGGTGAAGCCGTCGCCGCGCAGCGCCTCGAGCCGTGCGGTCAGCGCCTGCTTGTCCTCGTGGCCGAGGGCCGAGGTGAAGCCGACATGGTCGAGCGCGCCGGTATTATTGTAGAGACCGAGGAGCAGGGAGCCGACGACCGGCTTGCCGGTGGCGTAGCGGAACCCGCCGACGACACAGTCGGCCGAGCGGATATTCTTGACCTTGAGCATGGCGCGTTCGCCGGGCCGGTAGGCGTCGCCGATCCGCTTGGCCACGACGCCATCGAGCGCGCCATTGGTGGCGTCGAGCCAGCGCCGGGCCATCGCCGGGTCCGTGGTGACGGGAGACAGCCGCAGGATGGGCGAGGGGTGCCGGGCGAAGAACAGTTCGAGCAGCTTGCGGCGGGCCGAGAGCGCCATGCCGGTGACGGTCTCGCCGTCGAGCTCGACCGCATCGAACAGGATCAGCAGCGCCGGGGTCTGCGCGGCGAGCTTGCGGATGCGGCTCTCCGCCGGATGCAGCCGCTGCTGGATGGCGTCGAAGTCGAGGCTGTCGCCGACCGGTACGGCCAGTTCGCCATCGAGGATGAAGTCGGCGTCGAGCCCGCCGAGCGCCGCGACGATTTCGGGGAAGTAGCGGTGGAGGACCTTGCCGGACTTGGCAAAGAGCTGGACGTCACTCCCGCGCTTGACCGCGATGCAGCGGAAGCCGTCCCATTTGGGCTCGAACTGCCACCCGCCCTCGGTGGGCAGGGCATCGACGAGGAGCGCCTCCATGGGCTCGATCGGGGATCTGGGCTCGGTGTCGGACATGGTGGGAATAACGCCCACAGGTGAGCAGGGTTGTCACGTGGGTGCTACGGCAGGGAGATGTGCTCGGTTCAAGCGGCCGCCCGGCTAGCGCTCGATCGCCCGCCAGTCGGCCTTGTGGCCGAGCGCGTCGGCCAGGCGGAGCTCGTAGTCTTCGCGCGGGATTTCGATGCCGCCGAAGGTCTTGAGGTGGTCGGTGACGAACTGGGTGTCGAGCAGGCGGTAATTGCCGGCGCGGAGACGGGCGATCAGGTGCGCCATGGCGATCTTGGAGCAATCGGTTTTGCGGTGGAACATGGACTCGCCGAAGAACACGGCGCCGATCGAGACGCCATAAAGGCCGCCCACCAGGTCCGGGCCGTCCCAGACCTCGACCGTGTGGACATAGCCGCGGCGGAAGAGCTCGCCATACTGTCGGCGGATCGCGGCGTTGATCCAGGTGGTGTCGCGGTCGGTGCCCGAAGTGGCGCAGCCCTCGATCGTGGCGTCGAAATCGGTATCGACGCGGACGGAGTAGGGGTGGGTGCGCAGGGTTTTGCGCAGGCTGCGCGAGATGTGGGCGGCCTCGAGCGGAATGATGCCGCGCATCTGCGGGGAGACCCAGAACAGGTCGTCGGACTGCGCATCCTCGGCCATGGGGAAGATGCCCGCCTGGTAGGCCCGCAGGATCAGTTCGGGGGTCAGTTCGACCGCAAAAGGGTCGGTTTTTCGCGACATGAGGCGCTCAAAGTGCCCGAGAAGTGATGCTGGCGCGACATCATGTATTGCCAGCGTTCATATTTTATCGCCTAAGAAGGCGCCGTTTTGAACCCGAAGCTACCGCGAGTCCGCCCGCTGATGTCCGTTCCCGTCATCCAGACCGAAAAAGCCAATCTCGAGCTGATGAGCGGCAAGTCAATGCTGCACATTCTCAAGGACGTCAGCCTGCAGGTGAACAGCGGCGAAGTGACAGCGGTGGTGGGACCCTCGGGCAGTGGCAAGACTTCGCTGCTGATGATCCTGGGCGGCCTCGAACGGGCGACCAGCGGCAAGGTCGTGGTGGGCGGGCAGGACATTTCGACCGCCAACGAGGATCAACTGGCGATCTTCCGCCGCCAGAACCTAGGCATCCTGTTCCAGAACTTCCATCTCATTCCCTCCATGACCGCGCTCGAGAACGTCGCGCTGGCGCTCGAAATCGCTGAAACCGGCCTCAGCTATGCCGACATCCGCAAGCGCGCCGCCGAGGCGCTGACCGAAGTGGGGCTGGGCGACCGCACCACCCATCTGCCCAGCGCCCTGTCGGGCGGCGAGCAGCAGCGCGTCGGCCTCGCCCGCGCGATCGTGACCAGCCCCAAGCTGATGCTGGCCGACGAGCCCACCGGCAACCTCGACCAGGATACCGGCGCCAAGGTCATCGACCTGATGTTCAATCTCGCCCGCAAGAAGGGCACGGCGATCCTGCTGATCACGCACGATCCCAACCTCGCCAAGAAGGCCGACCGTATGCTGACCATGAACAAGGGCCAGCTCACGGAAGCCACCAAGGTCGCAATCCCCGCATGAACGCGCTCGGCAACTGGATGCGGGTCGCCATCGTCGACCTGCGCGGCGATCTCCGCCGTTTCGGCATTCTCCTCGCCTGCCTTGCGCTCGGCGTCGGCACCATTGCCGGCGTGAGCTCGGTGGGTGCGGCGCTGCAGGACGCGATCCTGCGCAACGCCAACACGCTGATGGGCGGCGATCTGCAGGCGGTCCGCGCCGACCGCCGCGCCGATGCGGGCGAACTGGCCTATCTGCAGTCGCTCGGCACGGTGTCCGAGACGATCAGCTCCAACGCCCGCGCCGACGCCGTGGACGACAGCGGCAATACGGTGTTCCTCGATATCTATGCCGTCGACAACAACTACCCGCTCTACGGCAATGTGGTCAGCCCGCAGCTCGAAACGGGCGCCAAGCCGGCCGATCTGCTGAAGCCGGTGGACGGCGTCTATGGCGCCATCGTCGACCCGGTGATCCTCGACCGCCTCGGCATCGATCTGGGCGGGCGCTTCCGCGTCAACCAGACCGAGTTCGAGGTCCGCGGCCTGCTCGGGTCGCTCCCCAACGGGGCGCTGCGCGGCTTCCACCTGGGCCTGACGGCGGTGATGTCGATCGAGGCGCAGCAGTCCAACCCCAATACCCGCGCCCCGCTGCCGGGGCTGCTGACGCAGTTCGGCTACAAGATCAAGCTCAACGAGGGCGATTACCGCACGCAGCAGCCGGCCGTGACCGCGCATTTCGCCGGCGATCCGCAGTGGAAGGTGCAGTCGCCCTATGACGCGGCAGGCGACCTGTCGCGGCTCTACGATCTGTTCGTGCGCTTCCTGCTGATCGTGGGCCTCAGCGCCCTCCTGGTGGGCGGCATCGGCATCTCCAACGCCGTCAGCGCCTATATCGGCGAGCGCCAGAAGGCGATCGCGACGCTGCGCAGCCTGGGCGCCACCGGTTCGCGCATCATGGTGCATTTCTTCACCCAGATCGGCCTGCTCTCGCTGGTGGGCATCGTCATCGGGCTGGTGATCGGCGCGGGCCTGACGGCCGCGGCGCTGCCGGTGCTGGGCCGCATCCTCGCGGTCGAGCTGCCGCCCTCGGTGCATTTCCCGTCTTTGGCGACGGCGCTCGGCTTCGGCGTGCTGGCGGCCTTCGCGTTCTCCTACCTGCCGCTTGTCAACGCGCGCAAGATGAAGCCGGCGATGCTGTTCCGCACCGTGGGCACCAGCGTCCAGGGCCTGCGCGCACGCGAATATATCGAGTTCGGCGTGCTGGTGCCGCTGATCGTGGCGGGGCTGTTGATCTTCGGGCTCGCCTACATCACGACCAAGGATTTTGGCCTCGTCTTCTGGTACGCGATCGGCGTGATCGTGGCGTTCCTGCTGCTCCGCTTCGCCGGTGTGGCGCTGCAATGGGTGCTGCGCATCCTGCCGCCGATGCCGAGCGCGACGCTGCGCAACGCCTTCCGCGGCATCCACCGCCCCGGCTCGCCGGCGCCGCTGGTGATCATGTCGCTCGGTCTCGGCCTCGCCATGCTGCTGGTGATCGTGATCCTCACTGCCAATGTGCGCAACCAGCTCACCGGCCAGGTGCTCAAGGACGCGCCGACATTCGTTGCCACCGATCTGTTCGACGACGAAGTGGTGACCCTGGGCGAGTTCCTCGACAGCACCGGCTATGTCACCAGCTACCAGCACTCGCCGATGATCAAGGCCGCCGTGACCAAGATCAAGGGCGTGCCGTCGGAGCAACTGCGCGGCAACAAGAATCTCGGCGGCGAGACGCAGTACTTCATCGGGGCGCAGGAAATCCTGATGACGTGGAGCGACGTCATGCCGGACAATTCCACCGTCACCGCGGGTGAATGGTGGCCGGCCGACTACGACGGCCCGGCGCTGGTTTCGCTCAAGGACGACATTGCCGACAATCTCGGGATCAAGCCGGGCGACACGATCGAACTGTCGCTGTTCGGCGAGTCGATCGAGGTAACGGTGGCCAATCTGCGCGACTTCCAGTTCCAGAGCGGCCTCAACTTCATGGTGACGGCGACGCCTGGCACCTTCGCCGACTTCCCGGGCACCAACCTGGCAACCATCAAGGCCGAGGAAGGCCACGAGAAGGACCTCGAACGGGCCCTCGCGCGCCAGTACCAGGACGTGACCTTCATCCCGGTGGGCGAAGCGCTCAACCAGGCGGCCGATATCCTCGGCCAGCTCTCGGTGGCGGTGAACATCGTGGGCGGCCTCGCCGTCATCAACGGCCTGCTGGTGCTCGCCGGCACCATGGCCGCCGGCCGCAAGCAGCGCGAATCCGACGCGGTGGTGAACAAGGTGCTGGGCGCGACGCGCGGCAATGTCGTGCGCGTGTTCGCGCTCGAATACGCGCTGCTGGGCACGTTCGCGGCGGCGCTCGCCACGGTGGTGGGCATCGCCGGCGCCTATGCGATCATCAAGCTCGCGGGCATGGACGTCGGCTTCGGCGTCGACCCGGTGCTGATCCTTGGCGTGCTGGCGGGTTCGGTGGTGCTGACGATCGTGACGGGCGCGGCGACGACGTGGAGCGCGCTGTCGACGCGGCCGGCCCAGTATCTGCGGGCGCTGGGGTAGGCATCCTTCGAGGCTCGCTGTGCTCGCACCTCAGGATGAGGGGCGTCGCGGTCGTGGCGAGTTACTCCGGCGAGCGTGGTGGCGTTCTCTGGACGGACAGGCGTCGCGAGAGCGCAGGTAGCGCGTCTGCACGGTCGCCGATCAGGGCTTCCTTCTTCCGGCGGCTCCAGCCTTTGATCTGGCGCTCGCGATTGAAGGCGGCGATGAGCGTCTCGCACGCCTCTGCATAGACCAGTTCGAGAGGACGACGGGCAGAGGTGTATCCGGGGAACACGCCGTCAACGTGCTCCTGAAAGCGCTGCTCGACGCGCTTGCGCGTGTTGCCGACGTAGTATGAGCCGTCGGCGCATCGAATGATGTAGACCCAAGCGCCCATGAAGATGCCCCAAGAAGGGATCGTAGGCGATCGGCCGGCGGCCTGTCCACCGGCGCCCCTCAGCCTGAGGTGCGAGCGCAGCGAGCCTCGAAGGCCTAGTGCTTCATCCCCAGATACTTCTCCAGCCAGTGGATGTCGTAATTGCCCGCGAGGATTTCGGGTTCCTTGATGAGGCGCTGGAACAAGGGGAGGGTGGTCTTGACGCCGTCGACGACGAACTCGTCCACGGCGCGGCGGAGGCGCATCAGGCACTCTTCGCGGGTGCGGCCGTAGACGATCAGCTTGCCGATCAGGCTGTCGTAGTAAGGCGGGATCGAATAGCCGGCGTAGACGGCTGAATCGATGCGGACGCCGACGCCGCCCGCGGGGTGGTAGAAGCTGATCTTGCCGGGGGACGGCGTGAAGGTCTGCGGGTCCTCGGCGTTGATGCGCACCTCTATGGCGTGGCCGGTGAAGGTGATGTTCTTCTGCTCGAGGCTGAGCTTTTCGCCCGAGGCGACACGGATCTGCTCGTAGACGAGATCGACGCCGGTGATGCGTTCGGTGACCGGATGCTCCACCTGCAGGCGCGTGTTCATCTCGATGAAGTAGAACTCGCCGTTCTCGTAGAGGAACTCGATGGTGCCGGCGCCGGAATATTTGAGCTTGCGCATGGCGGCGGCGCAGATCTCGCCGATCTTGGCGCGCTGGTCGGCGGGGACGGTGGGGGCGTTGGCTTCTTCCCACACCTTCTGGTGGCGGCGCTGCAGCGAGCAGTCGCGGGTGCCCAGATGCACCGCATTGCCCTGGCCGTCGCCCATCACCTGGACTTCGATGTGGCGCGGCTTGCCCAGGTACTTCTCCATATAGACGGAGTCGTTGCCGAAGGCGGCCTTGGCCTCGGAGCGGGCGGTGGACCAGGCGAGGAGGACGTCGGCCTCGGTGTGGGCCACCTTCATGCCGCGTCCGCCGCCACCGGCGGTGGCCTTGATGAGCACGGGGTAGCCGATCTCGGCGGCAGTCGCCTTGGCCTCGGCCTCGGTGGCGACTTCGCCCTTGGAGCCCGGCACCACGGGAATGCCCAGCTCCACGGCGGTCTGCTTGGCCGTGATCTTGTCGCCCATGATCGAGATGTGGTGCTCGGACGGGCCGATGAAGGTGATCTTGTGCTCGCTCAGGATGCGGGCAAAGCGCGCATTCTCGCTGAGGAAGCCATAGCCCGGATGTACGGCGTCGGCGCCGGTGATCTCGCAGGCGGCGAGGATCGAGGGGACGTTGAGGTAGGAGTCCTTGGCGGGCGGCGGGCCGATGCACACGCTCTCGTCGGCGAGGCGCACATGCATGGCGTTGCGGTCGGCGGTGGAATAGACCGCGACCGTCGAGATGCCCAGTTCCTTGCAGGCGCGCAGCACGCGGAGCGCGATCTCGCCCCGGTTTGCGATCAGGACCTTGTTGAACATCTTATTCGATGACCGCGAGCGGCTGGCCGTATTCGACCGGCGCGGCATCGTCGACCAGGATACGGGTGACGACGCCCGATTTGTGCGCCGGAATCTGGTTCATCGTCTTCATCGCCTCGATGATGAGGACGGTCTGGCCCTCCGAGACGCGGGTGCCGATGGCGGCGAAAGCGGGCTTGCCCGGTTCGGGCGAGAGATAGGCGGTACCGACCATGGGCGAGGTCAGCGTGCCCGGATTGGAGGCGAGGTCGTCGGCGGGCGCGCCGGCCCTCGCGGCGGCGCCGGCAGGCGCGGTGGGCGCCGGAGCGGCATGCGCCACCGGCGGCGGCGCGGCTGGAACCATCACCTGCTGGACGCCGGTGGAGGCGTAGCTGCGCGTGACGCGGACGCGGAGATCTTCACGCTCGATCTCGATCTCGGCCAGGTTCTGCTCGTTGAGGAGCTTGGCGATGGCTTCGATCAGGGCCTGATCGGCCGGGGCGTCCTTGGGCATCTACTTGCCTCCTTGGGCAATTGTTCTTGTTCTTGCCGGGCGGCGGCTCAGGCGCCCAGCCGCTCGGCCAGGGCCTCGAGGGCCAGTCTATATCCTGCTGCGCCGAGGCCGCAAATCACCCCGACGGCGACCGCAGAAACAAAGGAATGATGGCGAAATTCCTCCCGCGCATGGATGTTGCTGAGATGAACTTCGATGGTGGGGATGGCGACGGCGCTGATCGCGTCGCGAATGGCGACCGAGGTATGCGAATAGCCGCCGGGATTGATGACGATCCCGTCCTTCTTGCCGTAAGCGGCTTGAATCCATTCGCAAAGTTCGCCTTCGCGGTTGCTCTGCCGGCACTCGACGGCGAGCCCGAGCCTTTTGCCCTCGGCAACGCACATCTTCTCGATGTCGGCCAGGGTCTGCGAGCCGTAGGTCTGGGGCTCGCGGATTCCCAGCATGTTGAGGTTGGGGCCGTTGAGGACGAGAACGCGCTTGGGCATGGTCCCGCCTGTTTGCACCGGGCGGCGCCTCCCGCGCAAGACTCAGGCCCCAAAATGCACGGAAAACGGCGGGTTCAGCCGGCCGGCGTGTCGCACACCGTCGAGCCGCAGGCGCGCATATTGGCGATCTTGCCGCGCAGCGCGTCGAGCCCCACCGCGCCCGGGATCAGCTCGTCGCCGATGATGTAGGTGGGAGTGCCCGAGATATTGAGCGCGTCGGCGAGCTTGTAGCTCTTTTGCAGCGTGTCGTTGATGCGCGGACTGTTCATGTCGATCATCATGGTGACGCGGTTGCCGCCGATCGCCTCGGCGGCGGTGAGCGCGGCCCCGGCGTCGACCTGGCCACGGGTGGCGAACAGCTTCTGGTGGAAGGCCCAGTAGTCGAGCCCGGCATCCTCGGCGACGAGGACGGCCACCTTGGCGGCGTCGATCGAGCCTTCCGACAGGATCGGGAACTCCTTGAGCACGACCTTGAGACCAGGGTCCTCGGCCATGAGCGTTGCGAGATCGGGCAGGGCGCTGCGGCAGTAGCCGCAATTGTAGTCGAACATCTCGACCAGCGTGACGTCGCCATCCGGGTTGCCGAGGATGACGTTGCCGGCATCGTCGTAGATCGCCGCATGGTTGGCGGCAATCAGCTCGGCCTGCGCCTTGCGCTGCGCGGACTTCTTGGCCACCGCGAGCTTGGCCGACATGCGATCGAGGATCGCCGGATCGCTCATCAGATAGTCCTCGACCAGCGCGGTAACCTCAGTGCGGTCGAGCTCGGGCGGCGCGGTGCCGGCTTTGTCGGCCGCGATCATCTCGCCGATGATGCCGCGCACATCGGTGTCGCTGAGCGGCGCCGGGCCGCGATCGATCAGGGACACGCCAAGTCCGCCGGCGAGGATGCCGACCAGGAGGACGAGGCCAAAGCTCAGGCGGGACATGCGGGCTCCGGGAAACAGGGCAGGTGAGACGCTAACACCATAGACGCTATGCACACTCCCGGGCCGCGGATCAAATTCTGTTGAGAGATCGGGGCCCGGACGGTAGGCGGAAGCACCCATCGCGGAACAAGACGGCAAAGTAATGAACGAGACGACGGGGCTGCAGCCCTTTTACGCGATGGAGATCAACGCCCTGGCGCGCGGCCTGGAGGCGGAAGGACGGTCGGTCTGCCATCTCGAGGTGGGCGAACCGGACGCGCCGCCGGCGCCGCGGGTGCGCGACGCGGTGCGGGATGTCCTCGAACGTGCGCAAAAGTACACGCATTTCGCCGGCCTGCCGGCGCTGCGGGAAGGACTCGCCCGCTACTATGCCGAGCAGCACAAGGTGGCGGTCGCGCCCGACAGCATCGTGGTGACGATGGGCTCGTCGTCGGGCTTCATCCTCGGCTTCCACGGCGCCTTCGGCCCCGGCGCGACGATCGCCGTGACGCGGCCGGGTTACCCGGCCTATGTCAACGGGCTGGTCGGCATGGGCTTCCGCACGGTCGAGATTCCGCTGAGCGCCGCCAATGGCTGGCGCCTGAGCGCGGCGGAGATCGAAGCGGCCCATGCCCGCACGCCGTTCGACGGGCTGCTGCTCGCCTCGCCGGCAAATCCCACGGGGGCGGCGCTGTCGCGTCCGCAACTGGCGGAGATCGTCGCCACCTGCGCGCGGCTCGGCGTGCGGTTCATCTCCGACGAAATCTACCACGGGCTCGACTATCGCGGGCCCTCGGTCAGTGCGCTCGAGCTCGGCCGGGACGCGATCGTCATCAACAGCTTCAGCAAATACTACTGCATGACCGGCTGGCGCATCGGCTGGATGGTGGTGCCGGACGACCTGCTGCGCCGCACACAGATCCTGCAGCAGAACCTGTTCATCTCGGCGCCGACGCTGAGCCAGGTGGCCGCCATCGCGGCCCTGGACGAGCGCGACTATTACGAAGCGCAGAAGGCCCATTATGCGGAGAACCGCCTGCTGCTCGGACAGGGGCTGCGGGCGCTCGGCCTCGATGCGGCCGAGGGCGACGGCGCGTTCTACACCTATGCCGATGTCGGCCGCTTCACCAACGACTCGCTGCGCTTCTGCCGCGACCTGCTGCAGCAGGCGGGTGTTGCCGCAACGCCAGGCGTCGACTTCGACCGCACCAATGGCGGCCGCTTCGTGCGCTTCTCCTATGCCGGCAGCCGCGCGACGATCGAGCAGGCGCTGGAGCGCATGGCGGGCTTCCTCAGGCGTTAGCTCGGGCTGAACACGCGCAGGCGGTGGCCGTCGGGGTCGGCGGCGGTGAAGGTCAGGCCGAAATCGGCTTGGGTGACCGGCTGCAGCATGCGGATGCCGGCCGCTTTCCAGTCCTCGAAGCGCTGCCGGACGACGTCGCCGGTCGCCTCGGTGAAGGAGAGCTCGGCGCCGCCGGGGAGCGTCGCGCGCGGCTCGACCTCGTTGCGGTTCCACAGGCCGAGCGTCCAGCCGCCGGGCAGGCTGAACATGGTGAAGTCGGTCGCGCTTTTCGGTTCGACCACGGGGGGAACCCCGAGCAGGCGGCTGTAGAACGCCGCGCTGCGCCTGGTGTCGGCGACATAGAGCAGGACCCAATTGAGGGCAGGAGGGGACATGGCGGGCTCCAGGGTTGTGGAGCCTCATGCCTAAGCGGCCCCGGCGTCAGTTCCTGGCAGCAGTGTCGGTGCCCCAGCGCTCGCGCCATTCCTTCATCAGCGCGTGCCGCCGCTTGGGGGAACGCTCGCCGGTGGCGGCCAGCGCGGCGATGCGGTCGATGCGGAAATGGCGGAAATCCTGGCGCAGCTCGCACCAGGCGCCCACCGTCTTGTGCTGCTCGAAAAAGCCGATGACGAACGGCCAGATGACGCGCTCGGTCTCCTTGCCGGCATCGTCGCGATAGGCGATGCGGATCTTGTGCTCCTTGCGGATGGCGTCGCGCAGCAGCGACGGATCGACCGATGTCGGCAATTGCCGCGACGGCACGACATAGAGCGAGCCGCTGTCGAGCTCCTGCCGGAGGTCGGGCGGCAGCACCGCCGCGATCTTGGTGAGGGCATTGCCGGCGGCCTTGCTGAGCCGCTGGTCATCGCGCTGCTTGCCCACCCAGCCGGCGCCCAGGATCAGCGCTTCGAGCTCATCGATCGAGAACATCAGCGGCGGCAGCATGAAGCCCGGTCGCAGCACATAGCCCAGACCCGGCTCGCCCTCGATCTCGGCGCCCTGGCCCTGCAGCGTCGCGATATCGCGATAAAGCGTGCGCAGCGAAATGTTGAGGTCGGCGGCCAGCGTCGAGCCGGCCACCGGCGCGCGGTGGCGGCGCAGAATCTGCAGCAGTTCGAGCAGGCGTTCGGTGCGCGACACGGCGGCGGATTATGATCGCGCGGCGGGGAAGGGCAAGAGCGGCGATGCCCGGACCGCGACGGCTACCGCAGGGCGCGCGGCACGGCTATGGAAGGGACATGAAACCCGGTACCGGCATCCTGCAGCTTCGCTACGCGCTCATGGGCGTCGTCGCCGCGCTCCTCGTCGCCTTCGGGCTGATTGCGGACGAAGTGGGCGAGGGCGATACGCTCGATTTCGACAAGGCCGTGCTCGCCGCGCTGCGCGAACCGGGCGACATGCAGAACCCGATCGGCCCGCCCTGGCTCGAGGAAGCGGCGCGGGACATCACGGCGCTGGGCGGCGTGGCGTTCCTGACGCTGCTCGTCACCCTCATCGTGATCCATTTCGTGCTGCGCGGGAAATGGCGGACCGGAGCGTTCCTCGCCTTCGTGGTGATCACCGGGACGCTGATCAGCAACGCGCTCAAGGCGTTCTTCGACCGGCCGCGGCCGGACCTGACCGGCATCGTGCACGTGGCCACGGCGAGCTTTCCGAGCGGGCACGCCACCGTGTCGGCGGTGGCCTATCTGACGCTGGGCGTGGTGCTGGCGCGGGCGAGCAGCCGGCACCGGATGAAGGTGTTCTACCTGCTGGCCGCGATCTTCCTGACCGGCATTGTGGGGCTCAGCCGCCTCTATCTGGGCGTCCACTATCCGACCGATGTTGCGGCCGGCTGGGCGCTCGGCGGCGCCTGGGCGATCCTGTGCGCCCTCGCGACGGCACCCGAGCGGCGCGACAGCCCGATCGAGCGCGACAAGGCCGAGCACCCCGGCCAATAGGAGGGCCCGACGCTAGCCGGGCTGCCCGCGTTCCGCGGTGTAGACGATCGTCAGCCGGCCGGCGGTGGCAAGGGCCGGATCCAACGGCGTGCAACTGCCGCGGAAACCCTTGCCCTCCTTGTTCTTGAGGACCCAGCCCTCCTTGACGAAGGTGCAGGCGCGGGCGCTTGCACTGACCTCCGGGTAAGCAAAGCTCAGCCCGAGCATCTGCTTGCCGTCAGCCGGATTGGTGTACTCTTCATAGGTCTCGAGCCGTGCCACTGCGCTGTCCTTTTCGTCCGCCATGGCGAAGGCGGCGAAGGCCTCGGGCGGGAGGCCGATTGCAAAAGCGATCTCGGTTGTCGCCGCGTGGCGCACGGCGAGGGCTTCGGTGTCCGCGTCGAGCTCATGTTCGCGCGCGAGGTAGAGGCAGAGCGCCCCGAGCGTCCCACCATTGAGCTGCCAGCGTTCGTTGACCTTGCCGTTCGTGCTTGCCGCGAAGGCGGCGAAGGCGCGTCGCGTCCCGTTGCCCAACTGCCCGTCGACGGGACCGGCGTCAAAGCCCACCGTGTTGAGCGCGGCCTGAACGCACGAGGTCTTCTCCTCGTCCGAAAGGGCGACGGGCGCCGGCTCGACGGGCTTGGCCGGTTGGGCCATGGCGATGTCGAAAGTGTAGGCGCCATCGGATTGGATCGGCGCGTCGATACAGGCCTCCGACCCGGGAAGCTCGGCCCAGGTCCCGGTACGATCCAGAACACACCAGCGTCCGAGCTTGCCTGCGACAACACTGTCCTCGACCCGCACGATATAGGTCGGCTGGTCGCCCTGCATGACGACCTGATTGGTGGTCTGGCTGAACAACTGCGCGCCATCCGAGCCGTGGCCGCTGATCGTCAGCATCAGGTTCACCGGAGCGGGCACAACGAACTCGAGGTTGGCCGCGGATGCTATCGGCGCGAACACTGCACCCGCCGTTGCCAGCCCCACCATCAGAACGGATTTCATCAAGCTCCTCCCCCCACAAAAGACCGAGGGCGGCTCGCGGCCGCCCTCCTGTATCTGCATGTCTGCCTAGTTTCCGAAGAAGCCCCGCTGCCACCAGCCGGCCTTCTTGGGCTTGGCCTCTTCGGCGGGCGCCGCGGAGGTGGAGCTGACGACGATCCCTTCGGGCGGCAGTTCCTTCCTCGGGCGGCGCGCCGGTTCTTCGGCGGCGACAGGCTCCGGGATCGGCTCGGGCTCGGCCACGGCGATCGCTTCGGCCGCGGCGACGGCCTCCTCCTCGGTGGGCGGCGCGGCCTTGGCGCGGCGGCCGCGGCCCTTGGGGCGAACGGCGTCGCCTTCGGCCTCGGCGGCCACGGCATCCTGCGCCTCGCCATCCGCGTCGGCCGACTTGCGGCTGCGGCGGGCCCGGCGCGGCTTTTCCTCGACCGCGGGCGCTTCGGCCGGAGCTTCGGCAGCCACGACGCTGATCGGCGCGTCGACGCCGGCCTCGTCGGCGATGGCGTCCTGGGCCAGAACCGCCGCGGCGACCCGCTCGGCTCCATCCTCGCTCATCGCCGCCTCGCCGGCAGCCTCGACCGGGGCGTCGCTGACCGCCTCGCCATTCTCACGACGGTTGCGGCGGCCACCGCGGCGGCCACGACGGCGGCGGCGGCGCTCGCCATCCTCGCCACGCGCGGCCTCGCCAGCGGCGCGACCCTCGTCGCCTTCATCCTCGGCTTCGGCATCGTCGCCGGTCGGCCCCTCGCTGCCTTCGGCAAGCTGCGGCTGCGCCTGCGGGCGGTCGCGGCGATCGTCACGATCGCGGTCGCGGCCGCCACGGCGGCGGCGCCGGCGGCCACGGCCACCGCGCTCGCTCTCGTCGGAGCGGGTCTCGCGGCTGCCGGTGTCCTCGGCCTCGTCTTCTTCCTCGTCCTCGATCACCGCATCATCGTCGATGTCGTCGATGGCGGCGGTGTCGACGCGGACATGGGAGGGCGGCGGCAGGTCGCCGCTCGAGATGCGGGCCTCGCCCTTCTCGATGGTGAAATGCTGCGGCCCGACATGATCGTCGGCCACGATGGTGATCGACAGTCCGTGCTTGTGCTCGAGCGTGGCGAGGGTGCCGCGCTTGGTGTTGAGGATGTAGAGCGCGACGTCGACCGGTACGCGCACATTGATCGACTGGCCGGGGCGCTTGAGGACGTGGTCCTCGACATTGCGCATGACCATGAGCGCCACGGATTCGACCGAGCGCACGAGGCCGGTGCCGTTGCAGGTCGGGCATTTGTGCGTCGAGCTTTCGACCACGCCGAAGCGGATGCGCTGGCGGCTCATTTCCATCAGGCCGAAATGGCTGATGCGGCCGACCTGGATGCGCGCGCGGTCGTTCTTGAGCGCGTCCTTGAGCTTGCGTTCGACCGCCCGGTTGGAGCGGTTCTCGATCATGTCGATGAAGTCGATCACGATGAGGCCGGCAAGGTCGCGCAGGCGAAGCTGCCGCGCCACTTCCTCGGCGGCTTCGAGGTTGGTCTGGAGGGCGGTGTCCTCGATATTGTGCTCCTTGGTGGAGCGGCCCGAGTTCACGTCGATCGAGACCAGGGCTTCGGTCGGGTTGATGACCAGATAGCCGCCCGAGGGCAGGGTCACCTGCGGCGAGAACATCTGGTCGAGCTGGCCCTCGACATTGTACTTGGAGAACAGCGGCTGATCGTCCTTGTAGAGCTGCACGTTCTTGGCGTGGCTCGGCATGATCATCCGCATGAAGTCCTTGGCTTCGCGGTGGGCATCCTCGCCCGCGACCCACAGCTCGTCGATGTCCTTGGAATAGAGGTCGCGGATAGTACGCTTGATCAGCGAGCCTTCCTCGTAGACCAGGCACGGCGCGGTGGATTTGAGGGTGAGAGTGCGCACGCTCTCCCACAGCCGCTGCAGATATTCGAAGTCGCGCTTGACCTCGGCCTTGGTGCGCGAGGCGCCGGCGGTGCGCAGGATGATGCCCTGGCCCTGCGGCACTTCGAGATCGCCCACGATGTCCTTGAGCCGCTTGCGGTCGGCGGCGTTGGTGATCTTGCGCGAGATGCCGCCGCCACGGGCGGTATTGGGCATGAGCACCGAATAGCGGCCGGCGAGCGACAGATAGGTGGTGAGGGCGGCGCCCTTGTTGCCGCGCTCCTCCTTGACGACCTGCACCAGCATGACCTGCCGGCGCTTGATCACTTCCTGGATCTTGTAGGCGTGGCGGCGCGGCGCGCGCTGCCGGCGCTCGCGGCTCTCTTCGAGCACGTCGGCGCTGCCGCCCAGGGACTCGACCGGCTCGTTGTTGGCCGGGGCCTCTTCGATGTGGCCGAGCTCGGGCGCGGGCGCCTCATCGTCTTCCTCGGCGGCGTGCGCTTCGGCGACCTCGGCTTCGCTGGGCTCGTCGCGCGGGCCTTCGGCCGGCTCGTCGCCATGCGACTGCAATTCGGGAGCGACCGACTGCGGATCCTCGCCGGCTTCGGCCTCGGAGGGGGCGGCGGCATCCTGCTCGGCGACTTCGGCGCCTTCGGTGGCGAGTTCGGCCACGCTCTGCCGGGCCGGCGCGGCGGCGGGGGAACTGCGCCGCTCGTCGTCGTGCTCGTCGTCTTCCTCGTCCTCGGCCTCTTCTTCGGCGCGCATCAGCGCCTCGCGGTCGGCGACGGGGATCTGGTAGTAGTCGGGATGGATTTCGCTGAAGGCGAGGAAGCCGTGGCGGTTGCCGCCATACTCGACGAACGCCGCCTGGAGAGAGGGTTCTACCCGCGTGACCTTGGCGAGGTAGATGTTGCCGCGTAGCTGGCGGCGGCTCTGCGATTCAAAGTCGAACTCTTCGAGCTTGTTACCGTTGCTGACAACGATCCGCGTTTCTTCCGGGTGGGTGCCATCCACCAACATGCGCTTGGTAGCCATATACAAATGCTCCGGGCCGTCGCGCGCCAACACTTTGGACCCGGCGAGCCGGGCTCCTCAATGCAGCGCCATGCGCGGCCAATGGGTTGAGTGAGAGTGCGCCAGAGGCGCATCGGGGCGATGCGAGGCGGTCAACCGGCGGGCGAGCAATGACAAATGCGCAAGACAACTGGTGCTTTGCGTCAGGCTTTGTCGACCCTGTGGTCATCCGACCTCTTCCTAGATGGCGGCCGTGACCGGCGCGCCGCTCGGCCCGGAAAACGGGGCCGAAAACTCGTCGAGGCGGTGAAATGTGCCGCATCCGAGACTCGCAAGAATCCGCGCAAGTCCCTCTGTCTTCGTCATTTCCGGGAACGGCCAAGCCGATCTTCCACCGGGCGAGAAGACAGTCCGCCTCGCTCATGCGTGTATGACCGTTGCGCCGGATTGGCAACCGAAAACTCCGGAAGTAACGAAACCATAGGGTTAAGCCGGTAGTCGCAGACCCGGTCGTCTGCGGCATTCCGAGGTCGGGCGCCGCAGAATCGCCTAAAGACTGAGGTCTCTTGGCTTCAGCCTATCTGGGGAGCGCCAGCTACTTGTTCAATTCGATGGTGTCCGCGCGGGGCCTCCGCGGAGCACTTGCTGTTGTTTTTGCGCTCTTTTCCGTCGGGCTGACCGGGTACTCCGCGTTGGCCCAGGACGATTTGCCGTCGGTCGAGGCGGCCCGCGTCAGCACGACTCCGGACCGTGCGCGCCTGATCCTCGACCTGTCGGCCGTCACCGAATACGCCGTCGCCTCCATCGCCGACCCCAACCGCATTGTCGTCGACGTGCGCGCCGGGAGCGTGCCCACGATCGCCACCCAGCCCGTCGCCGGGCAGGGGATCGTCGCGAGCTTCACCACCACCATTGCCGGCGACGACCGGGTGCGGGTGGAGCTGACGCTGACAACGCCCTCGATCGTGCAGCAGGCCTACCTGCTCGACGCAGTTGCCGACCAGCCGGCGCGGCTGGTGGTCGACCTCGTGACCACGACGCCCGAGGATTTCGCGGCGCGTGCCGCCGCCGACCTCGCCAATTCGATCGACCGCGTGGTGCCCGATGCGGTGGCATCGGCCGAGCCGGTCGCCCCGTCCTCCGAGCCGTCGCCGGCGCCGAGCAGCGAGGCGGTGGCGGAAGCCCCCGCGGCAGCGCCGGTCACCGAGGTGCCGGCAAGCAGCCGGCCGCTGATCGTGCTCGATCCGGGCCATGGCGGCGTCGACAATGGCGCGAGCTCGCCCTCGGGCATCCATGAAAAGGACATTACGCTCGCCTTCGCCCTGCAGCTGCGCGACCTGCTGGTCGCCTCGGGCAAGTTCGACGTAGCGCTGACCCGCGACGACGACACCTACCTCACGCTCAATGAGCGGGTGGATCTGGCGCGCCAGAACAAGGCGGACCTGCTCATCAGTCTCCATGCCGACACCTTCCAGGAAGCCGACATCCGGGGCGCCAGCATCTATACGCGCGACGAGCGGGCGGCCGACATCCTCGACAAGGTGCTGAGCGCCGGCGAGACGCGCGCCGACGTGGTCGCCGGCTATGCGCCGTCCGACGCCCAGCCGGCGGTCGTCGACATCCTGGTCGAGCTGATGCGCCGGCAGGTGCGGCAGCAGGCCTATCTCGCCGCCGGCGATATCGTGAAGGCCATGGAGCCGTCGGTGACGCTGCGGCGCTTTCCGGTGCGACAGGCCGATTTCTTCGTGCTGCAGGCGCCCGATATTCCCTCCATGCTCATCGAACTGGGCTTCATGAGCAACGCGGCCGACATCAAGAACCTCGAGAGCCAGCAATGGCGCGACAAAGTGGTGACGGCGGTGGCGAGCGGCGTCGAGGGCTATTTCGAGGCGGTCCGGGCCGCCCAATAGTGGCATTGCGGCAACGCCGGGCGGGCCAGCGGCGCGTCCGGGAGCCGCCGCGGCCGGTTCCTGTCCATATTTCCGCCCTTGTCTGCTATGATTCACAGGGTGTTCGGCGCGTCCACGGCGCCGGTGGCGATTCTCCGGTTAGGTGTAGATGTTCCGACTTCTAGGCTGGCTGTTCGGCTTCGGCGTGTTCTGCGCAATCGCTGGGGTGGCAGTGGGTATCGTGTACCTCAACCAGGTGTCGGCCAGCCTGCCGGACTATACCGTCCTCAAGGACTACCAGCCGCCCGTGACGACGCGCGTCCATGCCGCCGACGGCATCCTGCTCGCCGAATACGCCCATGAGCGCCGGCTGTTCCAGCCCATCGAGACGATCCCGCCCAAGCTGTTGCAGGCCTTCCTCGCGGCGGAAGACAAGGATTTCTACAGCCACAAGGGCATCGCCATCGACGGCGTGATCCGCGCGCTGCGCGACAACGTGATGGCGCGTATCGACGGGAACAACGCCATCCAGGGCGGCGGCTCGACCATCACCCAGCAGGTGGCCAAGAACTTCCTGCTGACCTCGGAGCAGACCTGGGACCGCAAGATCCAGGAAGCGATCCTGTCGCTGCGCATCGAGAGCACATTCTCCAAGGACAAGATCCTCGAGCTCTACGTCAACGAGATATTCCTCGGCCTCAACTCCTATGGCGTGGCGGCGGCGGCGCTCAACTATTTCGACAAGGCGCTCTATCAGCTCTCGCTGAGCGAGATGGCCTACATTGCGGGGCTGCCCAAGGGGCCCAACAACTACCATCCGTTCCGCCATCCGCAGGCCGCCATCGAGCGCCGCAACTACGTGCTCGATCGCATGGCCGAGGATGGCTACATCACCGCCGAGGAGCGCGACACCGCCAAGGCGGAATCGCTCAACGTCGTGCCGCGCCAGTCCGGCAGCCAGCTCTTTTCGGCCGAGTACTTCACCGAGGAAGTGCGCCGCCAGCTCAATACGCTCTATGGCGAGGACCAGCTCTATGGTGGCGGCCTCAGCGTGCGCACCACGCTCGAGCCCAAGCTGCAGGAGTACGCCCGCCGCTCGCTGATGGACGGGCTGATCGAATACGACCAGAACCACGGCTTCCGCGGTCCCGTCGCGAGCGTCGACATCGCCGGCGACTGGGGCCCGGCCATCGCCGCCGTCAAGCCGCTGCGCGACGTGCCGGAATGGACGCTCGCCGTGGTGCTCGAGATGGACGCCAACGAGGCACGCATCGGGCTTCGGCCGGAAACCGATATCGAGGGCAAGCTCGTCGCCGACCGTCCGGTGGGGACGCTCGCCGGCCCCGACGTCAAATGGGTGAGCAAGAAGCTCAGCGACATCCTCAAGGTCGGCGACGTGATCTACGTCTCACCGGTTGCCGACAAGCCGGGCAGCTATACCTTGCAGCAGGTGCCGGAGATCGAGGGCGCGCTCGTTGCCATGGACCCGCGCACCGGGCGCGTGCTGGCGATGGTGGGCGGCTTCTCCTACGCCGAATCCGAATTCAACCGCGCCACGCAGGCGCTGCGCCAGCCGGGCTCCTCGTTCAAGCCGATCGTCTACTCAGCGGCGCTCGACAATGGCTATACGCCTGCGTCCGTGGTGCTCGACGCGCCCATCGAAGTGGTCAACACCGACGGCTCGGTATGGCGGCCGGAGAACTATGCGCAGACCTTCTATGGCCCGCAGACGCTGCGCAAGGGCATCGAGAATTCGCGCAACGTCATGACCGTGCGCCTGGCGCAGGATCTGGGCATGCCGCTGGTGACCGAATACGCCAAGATGTTCGGCATCTACGACAAGCTCAACCCGGTGCTCGCCATGGCACTGGGCGCGGGCGAGACGACCGACATGCGCATGACCGCCGCCTACGCCACCATCGCCAATGGCGGCCGCAAGATCGTCCCGACGCTGATCGACCGCATCCAGGACCGCTATGGCAAGACCATCTACCGCCATGACGACCGCATCTGCGACGGCTGCGCGGCGGCGGACTGGGAGCATCAGCAGGAGCCGCTGATCATCGACAATCGCGAGCAGGTGCTCGACCCGATGACGGCCTACCAGATCACCTCGATGATGGAAGGCGTTGTCTCGCGCGGCACCGGCACCTTCGCCAAGCGCCTCGGCCGGCCGGTTGCGGGCAAGACGGGCACCTCCAACGACTACAAGGACGCCTGGTTCATCGGCTTCACGCCCGAACTCGCGGTGGGGGTCTATGTCGGCTTCGACCAGCCCAAGAGCATGGGCAACGCGGCGACCGGCGGCGAAATGGCCGTGCCGATCTTCACCTCGTTCGTCGAGAAGGCGCTCAAGGGCAAGCCGCCTACGCCGTTCAACATGCCCGGCGGCATGACGCAGATCTGGATCGACCCGGCGACGGGGGTGAAGGCCAATGCCGGCGCCACCGCCATTGCGGAAGCGTTCAAGCCGGGCACCGGCCCCAACCTCATCACCTCGGTGATCGGCGTCGACTCGGCCGCGTTCCAGCGCCTCGAGGACCAGAATGGCGGTGGCGGCTTCGGCCTCGGCGACGGCGTGATGGGCCGGCTCGATGACGAACCGCAGGAAGACGATGGCGGCGGCAACTTCCTGTTCGGCCGCGGCGGTCTGTTCTGAGCTTCGTCGCCTATCCCGATCCGCGCCTGAGCATAGCGGCCGTCCCGCGCGCCGGCGTCGATGACGCGCTGCGCGCGGTCGGCGACAAGCTGCTGGCGGCGGCCAGGGACGCGAAAGCCTACGGCCTTGCGGCTGCCCATCTCGGCGAGGCGGCGCCCGTGGTGGTGGTCAGCGACGATCCCGCGGGTGGGGATTATCGGTTGCTGTTCAATCCGATGGTGACGTCGGTCGCCGCCGAGACCGAGGCGGGCGAGGAGGGCTCGGTGTCGCTGCCGGGCGTGCGCGTCTCGATCGAGCGGCCGGTCTGGGCCGAGGTCAGCTACATGGACGCCACCGGCGAGCCGCGGACGGCCCGGTTCGAGCACTTTGCCGCCCGCGTCGCGCTGCACGAGATCGAGCAGATGAACGGCGTGTTCTTCCTCGGCAAGCTCTCGCGGCTCAAGCGCGACATGGTGCTCAAGAAGGCGCGGAAACTGTCGGGTTGATCCCCGGGGCCGGCTCAACTACATGGGCGGCACGTGATTTGAGAGTGGCCCATGCGCGCAGAAATCCAGAAAAGCGTCGACGAAATCGAGCAGGTGCTGAACCTGCTGAGGAGGCATCTTTGACTGGGATACAGCAGAAGCCCGCCTCGAAGACCTGAACAACCGCACCGAATCTCCCGACTTCTGGAGTGATCCCGAGAAGGCGCGCGATATCATGCGCCAGCGCGACGAGCTCGACGTGCAGGTCAAGGCGGTCCGCGATTTCTCGCAGCAGGTCAAAGACAATATCGAGCTGATCGAACTGGGCGAGGCCGAGGGCGACGCCGATATCGTCAAGGAAGCCGAGACGGCGATCGAAGAGCTGGTCGAAACCGCCCGCCGCGTGCAGATCGAAACCCTGCTCAACGGCGAAGCCGACCACAATGACTGCTATCTCGAAATCCATGCCGGAGCCGGCGGCACCGAGAGCCAGGACTGGGCTTCGATGCTGCTGCGCATGTACACGCGCTGGGCGGAGCGCCGCGGCTTCCGGACCGAAACGCTGGAACTGCATCCGGGCGAAGAAGCCGGCATCAAGTCGGCGACCATCCAGATCAAGGGCCACAATGCCTATGGCTGGCTGAAGACGGAGGCGGGCGTGCACCGGCTGGTGCGCATTTCGCCCTATGACAGCGCCGCACGCCGCCATACGAGCTTCTCGTCGGCCTGGGTCTATCCGGTGGTGGACGACACCATCAACATCGAGATCAACGAGTCCGACCTCAAGGTCGACACCTACCGTTCGTCCGGTGCGGGCGGCCAGCACGTCAACACCACGGATTCGGCGATCCGCATCACGCATCTGCCCTCGGGCATTATCGTCGCCTGCCAGCAGGAGCGCAGCCAACACAAGAACCGGGCAACGGCCATGGCGATGCTGAAATCGCGGCTCTACGAACAGGAGCTCGAAAAACGGGAGGCCGCGGCCAATGCCGAGGCCGCCTCCAAGACCGAAATCGGCTGGGGCCACCAGATCCGCAGCTACGTGTTGCAGCCCTACCAGATGGTCAAGGACCTCAGGACCAATTTCGAGACGTCCAACACCGGCGCGGTGCTCGACGGCGACCTCGACGACTTCATGGAAGCCTCGCTCGCATCCCGCGTCCAGGGCTACGCCGACAAGGCGGAGTAAGAAAAAGGCCGGCAGCGAAAACTGCCGGCCAAAGCCCTCATTCGGAACCCGAATATCGGCTCAAGTAGGTTCACCGCTCGCGCGGTGTGAAACGAACCTGACTAACGACCCCACTATGCGGTGGCGTCCGCGCCGGGACATGATGCAGATGAACTATTCGGAAACCTCATTTAATCGAGGTGTCTGACATCAGCCGGCGAGGATCTCGGCGAGGGCGCGCCCGGCATTGAGATAGCGCGCCGGGTCCACGGCGCTGTCGCTGCGGCGAACCTCGAAATGCAGATGCGGACCGGTGGAGCGGCCGGTCGAGCCGACCTTGGCGATGGGCGTGCCGGTCGAGACCTTCTGCCCCTCCTTGGCGAGGAAGGAGCTGAGGTGGCCGTAACGGGTCACGAGGCCATTGCCATGGGTCACTTCCACGACATTGCCATAGCCCGACATCTGGCCGACATAGGTCACGACGCCAGCGCCGGCGCTCAGCACCTTGGTGCCCTGCGGCGCCGCATAGTCGATACCCGAATGGAAGGCGAGGCGGCCGGTGAAGGGGTCCTTGCGGTTGCCGAAGGTCGAGCTGGTGCGCGTCGCGGTGACCAGCGGCTTGTGCACCGGCGCCAGATCGGCGGCGCCGCGGGCGGCCTTGTAGCGCTCGAGCGCGGCGGCGACGACATTGGCGTCATCGATGAGCGTCGACGATTCCGGACCGTCCATGGCGGGGAGGAGGGGACCGCCGACGGCATCGAGGCTGGGCAGCTTGGGCTTGATGCCGATACCCGCCAGTGTGCTGACGATCTCGTCGGTGCGCGAGGTCGCGGCGTCCCCAAGCGTCGCGAGCGCGATGCGCGACTCGTTCATCATGCGGTCGATGCTGGTCGCAGCGGCCTCGATCTGCGCCCCCGTATCGCCGGTGGCGGTGAGCGAGCCGACGAGGAGGGGATCGGCCGGGGGCGTGGCCGTCTGGGCGACGGCAGCCTCGATTCCCAGCTCCGCGGCGCGGTCGGCGAGCTGCTTCACATATTGATGCTGCTCCATCAGCAGCTCCTGCGTCTGCGCCAGATCCTGGAGCTGCAGGTTGATGTCGCCCGCCTGCACGTAGTGCCGCGACTGCAGCCGGTCGACTTCGAGGCGGAGCTGCGAAATGCGGTCCTCATAGGCGGTGAGGATCGCGTCGTTCTGCCCGACGAACAGGCGCGAGATGTCGGGGGCCATCAGCAGCCCCACAAGGGTCAGGACGTTGGTGGCGAGGAGGGCGGCGAAGCCGCCGTAAAGGAAGCCGGGCCGGACCGACAGGCGGGAAGGGGCCTTGGCGACCGTTTGCTGTGGTTTTGCAAACGGCTTGGACGGAACGCTCTTACGCAACGCCAGGAACTCCCGACTCTCAACACTGGTCGGAAATCATGGTCTGTTAGGGTTAATGGAGCGCCAAAAAAGGCCTAACCAAGGCTTAACGCGCGTCGGCCAGGTGAGCCTTTGCGGCATCGAGAACCGCCTGCGCGTGGCCCTTGATGCGGCGCCCATGGAAGACGCCGGCGATCTTGCCCTTGGCATCCACGAGATAGGTCACGCGGATTGTGCCCATGTACTCGCGGCCCCACAGCTTCTTTTGCTGCCACACATCATAGGCCTTGTTCGCCTTGAGCTCGGTGTCGGCCAAAAGGGGGTGCGCAAATTTGTTCTTCGCGGCAAATTTCTTATGGCTGTCAACGTCCTGCGGGGAGATGCCGACCACCTCGACACCCAGCTCGCGGAACGCCGGAGCGAGGGCGGAGAACTCCCGATTCTCGATTTCGCACCCTTCCGTCCCGTCTTCGCAGTAGAACTCGACGACCACGGGTTTGCCGCGATGGGCACTCAGCTTGAAGCTGCCGCCGCGGTCGTCGGGGAGGGTGAAGTCGGGTGCACGCTGGCCGATCTCGAGCATTGCAAAGCCTCGTCCAAAGCCGCGAACTGCGACTTTTCAGGGTGTTAGTGCCATATTGCAGCCGGTATCATCGGGCAAGACAATGTCATTGGCGCATTGATTCCCGGGGGCACTTGGGATCGCTGCCGAGACTCTTTGCGGATCCGAATTGAAGCCAACGCCGCCTCCAGGACAGACGGTCCGCAAGCGCTCTGTCGCCCGCACCCTCAGCCTCGCCGCCGCATGGCTTTTCGGCATTCCGCTCACGCTGGCGGCGGCGCTCTATGTGGTGCTGCTCATCCACCCCATCCCGCTGCCCTTCATCTCGACCCAGGTGCGCAACCTGGTCATCGCCTCGATGCCGCCCGGCACGCAGCTCGAACTGGGCGAGATGGCGCTGGCGCTCGAGGGGTATGCCTGGCCGGTGATCCAGTTCAGCCCGGTGACTTTCCGCGACACCGCCAATGGCGGCCGGGTCGAGATGGACGCGCTCGAGGTGGGATTTTCGCCATTCCGGGCGGTGATCGGCCAGCCCGGCGCGACGGTCACGGTCGTCGGGCCGCATATCCAGATCAACCAGGATCTGTTCGGGCCGCGCCTCGCCGAATTCGACATCGAACCGGGGACCAATGGCGGCCCCGATACGGTGCGCGTCATCGAGGGCACCAAGGCCTTCCCGAGCGCCGGCTTCAGCCAGGACGGCATCGAAGTCACCGGCGAGATGAACGAGCTGACGCATGTGCGCTCCGACAACGACTGGATCGTGCTCAACCTCGAGGCCGCACAGGCCGGCATCGCCGGCGTCATCCAGCAGGCCGAGATGGGGCGCTTCTCGCGCCTCGTCATCAAGGACGCCACCGTCGATATGAACGACGCGGTGTACGCGACGCTGCGCACCTTCACCGACATCAATCTCGACATTGCGCCGACGCCGAACGGGCGGGCGGTCGAGGGCAATTTCTCCGCCAATTACGCCGGCACGGTGATGCAGGGCATCTTCGAGCGGCTGATCGACGATGCCGGCGATGCGCGGCTCAAGGTGTCGCTCAACAATTTCGACCTCTCGGCCTTCGCCCCCATCATCAACGACGGCGCCTCGGTGGGCGGCATCGTCGGCCCGGCGGCCGTGTCGCTGAACGTGGCGTTCGATCCCCAGTCGGGCAAGATCAAGGGCGGCTCCTTCAACGCCGACATGACCGGCACCGACCTGCGCATGAACGGCGAGTACTACCCCATCGCCAGCAACATCATGGAGATCGACTGGCAGCCCGACACCGGCACCTTCACCATGAAGGAAGCGACGATGAACGTCGGCGGCGCGACGTTTAAGCTGGGTGGGGTGTTCGTCCTGGGTTACGACGAGCTCTACGGCCCCACGGTCGCCATCTCGTTGAGCGGCCGCGATATCGAGGTGCCCGATGCAGGCACCGGCGAGGTCGCGCGCATCTTCGACACGCTGAGCTTCAACGGCTGGTCCGCGCCGCTCTACGGCGCCGTCGGCATCGACCAGATGATCCTGGCGCGGGCCGATGGCGCGCGCCTCGAGAGCCGGGGCCGCATCGACATGGTGCGCAAGGGCGTCGGCATCGACATGAGCCTCGCCGGCACCGGGATCACCGCCGACGACATCAAGCGCATCTGGCCGCCCATGCAGGAGGGCGGCGAAGCGCGAGAATGGTTCCTCAAGAACGTGCTCGCCGGCAAGCTCGATACGCTGACGGCCAAGATCGCCTTCCCGGTCGGGACACTGCCGGCGAATGGCGACTTCACGGCGATGCCACAGAACGCCGTGTTCCTCGAAATGACCATCGACGGCGTGCGGGTGAATGCGCTCGAGGGCATGCCGCCCATCGCCATCGAGGGCAAGACGCGCCTGCAGATGCTGGACTCCCAGATCACCATGGCGGCCGATGGCGGCGTGCTGCAGACGCCCAACGGCAATATCTCGGTCGCCAATGCGGCGCTGGTGATGTCGTCGGAAACGCCCGGCGAGAGCATCGTCGAGCTGTCCGGCGACGTGACCGGTGGCATTCCGGCGATCGCCTCGCTTGCCAAGCAGTTCCAGCCCGATGCCCTCGGGCGGCAGAGCATGCCGATCGACCTCAACACGCTGACGGGCGACCTCAGCGTGCGCCTGCTGGCGACGACCTTCCTCGACGGTACCGGCGCGACCACGCAGCAGAGCTTCTCGATCAACGGCAACGTCCAGGACTTTGGCACTTCCGCCCCGATCCAGGGCCACACCCTGAGCAACGGCCAGCTCTCCTTCATGGCCACGCAGGCGGGCTTCCGCGTCGGTGGTTCGGCCGAACTCGACGGCATGGGCGCCGACGTGGTGATCGAGGGCGACCTCACGACCGGCGCAGCCACCCCGCCGATGACCATCCAGGCGGTCGCCAATCTCGACGATCTCTCCAAGCTCGGCTTTGATGTGAGCGAGTTCGGCAAGGGCAAGGTGTCCGTCACCGCCAAGCCGCAGGCCGATGGCGCGATCGACATCACCGCCGACCTCAAGGCGGCCTCGCTGACCATCAAGGACCTCGGGATCAGCAAGCAGGCAGGGCAGGCGGGCCTGGTCAAGGCGACGATCCGGCAGCAGGGCGACCTCACCGACATCACCAATCTCGACCTCGGCTTCGGCTCGGTGAAGCTCAAGGGCAGCCTGCAGATCGACGCCAAGAAGGGCCTGCAATCGGCCGAGTTCAGCAGCTTCGCGCTGAACGAGGGCGACGCGGCGCAATTGTCGCTGACGCCGATCAAGGATGGCTATGCCGTGCGCATCCGCGGCGACCAACTCGACCTGAAGCCGATCCTCACCCGCTCCTTCAACCTCACCTCGGGCGCCGGCGGCGTCCAGGCAACGAGCTTCACCCAGACCATTGCGCTCGACGTCGAACTCAAGCGCGCGCTGGGCATGTACAAGACCAACGCCTTCAACCTGAACCTCGACCTCGCGTTGCGCGGCACCGACCTGCGCAATGTCAGCCTGCAGACCCAGATCGGCAACGCCGGACAGGTGTCGGTCGCGACCAACACCATCGAGGGCGGGCGGGCGATGACCGTCGTCTTCAACGATCTTGGCTCGGTGCTGCGCTTTGTGGGGGTCTATCCGCAGCTCCAGGGCGGCGCCGGCAGCTTCGTGTTCAACCAGAACACCGAGACCAAGGTCGACACAGGCGTCGTCAGCATCAAGAGTTTCGCCATCGTCGACGAGAAGAACCTCGAAGCGCTGGTGGAGGGACATCCGGATTCGCGCCGGATGATGCGCGGCGGGAACACGATGGTGTTCGACAGTGCGACGACGCAGTTCATCCGCCGCAAGGACCGCATCCAGATCGTCGACGCCAAGGTCGCGGGCGACAGCATTGGCGGCACGGGCGAAGGCTTCATCTATACCGACAGCAAGCAGTACGACATTGTGGGCACGTTCGTGCCGATGTTCGGGATCAACAACGCCTTCGGGAAGCTCTTCGGCGGCGGCGACAACGGCATGTGGGGCATCACGTTCGCGGTGCGCGGGCCGCTCGACAAGCCGGATTTCAAGGTCAATCCGCTGTCGCTCCTCGCTCCGGGCGCCTTCCGCAGCCTGTTCGAGTACCGCGCCAAGGAAGCTCCGCGCGTCGACTGACGGTATGAACAAGTCATACCGCGTGCTATGGTGAGCGAAAGGAGTTCGCCATGCCCAAGGTCGTCAAACGCACATTCAGCCTGACGGAAGAGCAGGCCAAGTTCATCGACAGCATGGTCGAGCGTGGAGACTATGCCTCGGGAAGCGAGGTGGTGCGGGAGAGCGTGCGGAAGATGCGCGAGGACGACGCCATCATCGAGAAGTGGCTCGTCGAGGAGGTCCTTCCGACCATCGAGGAGATGGAAGCGCATCCGGAACGGCTCGTGCCGCTCGATGAGGCATTCGATCGAATCGAAGCGAAAATCCGCTCCAGAACACGAGCGGCAGAGTGACCAAGCGCGCCGTCCTTCTGGCGCCGCGAGCCGAAGCCGATCTCGATCGGATCGCGCTTTGGATCGCAGAGCAGGGCGCCCCGATGACCGCCCTGGAGTATGTCGGTCGCATCCGCCGCTTTCTGGCCAGCCTGGACGAGTTCCCCGAGCGTGGCCGCGACTACGGAGCGTTCAGGACCGGCCTGCGGATCGTGAGCTTCGAGCGACGCGTCGTTATCGCCATAGTGGTTCGCGCCAGTCGAGTCGAAGTCCAGCGCGTGTTCAGTGGCGGGCAGGACTGGAGGCGCGCAATGCGCCTCCATGAGGATGATTAAGCCGCGCGCAACAGCGCGTGCTTCTTCTTGCCCGACGACAGCTTGATCACCCCTTCGGGGAGGAGGTGGGCTTCGCTGAGCGTCGCGCGATCGTCGGTCACCGGCTCGTCGTTGACGCGGATGGCGCCGCCTTGGATGGCGCGGCGCGCTTCGCCGTTCGAGCCGGCGAGACCGGCGGTCACCAGCGCCGAGAGCAGCCCGATGCCGGCCTTGAGCTCCACCCGGGAGAGCTCGAAGGTCGGCAGCGACAGGTCGATGGCGCCCTGCTCGAAGGTCGCGGCGGCCGTTGCGGCGGCCTTGTCGGCGGCGTCGCGGCCGTGGACGATGGCGGTGACCTCGGTGGCGAGCACCTTCTTGGCATCGTTGAGCTCATTGCCCTGCAGCACCGCGAGCCGTGCGATCTCGTCGAGGGGCAGGCGGGTGAAGATCTTGAGCCACTTGCCGACGTCGGCGTCCTCGGTATTCCGGAAATACTGCCAGAAGTCGTAGGGGCTGAAGAGGTCGCCATTGAGCCAAACGGCGCCGGAGGCCGACTTGCCCATCTTCTCGCCGGAGGATTTGGTCAGGAGCGGCGTGGTCAGCGCGTAGAGTTGCGGGCCTTCCATGCGATGGCTGAGGTCGACGCCATTGATGATGTTGCCCCATTGGTCCGAGCCGCCCATCTGCAGCACGCAGCCATAGCGGCGGTTGAGCTCGACGAAGTCGTAGCCCTGCATGATCATGTAGTTGAACTCGAGGAAGCTCAGCGACTGCTCGCGGTCGAGGCGCAGCTTCACCGAGTCGAAGCTCAGCATCCGGTTGACCGAAAAGAAGCGGCCCACGTCGCGCAGGAACTCGACATATTTGAGCTCGAGCAGCCACTCGGCATTGTTGACCATGATGGCCGGGTTGGCGCCGTCATAGCGGAGGATCCGGCCGTAGACGCGCTTGATGCTCTCGATATTGCTGGCGATCTGCTCGACCGTGAGCAGCTTGCGCTGGTCGTCGCGGAAGCTCGGATCGCCCACCATCGAGGTGCCGCCGCCCATCAGGCTGATCGCCTTGTGGCCGGTTTCCTGCAGCCAGTAGAGCATCGTCACCGTGATCAGATTGCCGATGTGGATGCTGGTGGCCGTAGCATCGTAGCCGACATAGCCGGTGATCGGCCCCTTGGCGGCGAGCGCATCGAGCCCGTCGGGGTCGGAAATCTGGTGGATGAAGCCCCGCTGATCGAGGACATTGAGGAAGTCGGATTTGAATCTGGCGGCCATGGCATGCGCCCTTTGGTTCGACCGGCTCGTCATGCGGGCGACGCGGCCCGCATGGGGATCCCGTCCCGAGCCTTCCGAGGACGAGATCCGGGGCGTGTGGCTAGCGCCCCTTGCCCGCCGCGATGTCCGCGCGGCGGCGGTCGAGATATTCGGCGCAGCGGTCGGTCAGCTCGTCGATCTTGTTCTCGAAGAAGTGGTTGGCGCCCTCGACGACCTGCTGCTCGATGGTGATGCCCTTCTGCGTCTTGAGCTTATCAACCAGCTTCTGCACCGAAGTGGGCGGCGCCACGCGGTCCTTGTCGCCGTGAATGATCAGGCCCGAGGAGGGGCAGGGGGCGAGGAAGGAGAAATCGTAGAGATTTTCGGGCGGGGCGACGGAGATGAAGCCTTCGACCTCGGGGCGGCGCATCAGCAGCTGCATGCCGATCCAGGCGCCGAAGGAGAAGCCGGCGATCCAGCAGCCGCGCGACTCGCGGTTGAGCGACTGCAGCCAGTCGAGCGCCGAAGCCGCGTCCGACAATTCGCCGATGCCGTGATCGAACAGGCCCTGCGACCGGCCCACGCCGCGCGAATTGAAACGGAGCACCGAAAAGCCGCGTTTCGCGAACATATAGAAGAGGTTGTAGACGATCTGGTTGTTCATCGTACCGCCGAATTCGGGGTGCGGATGAAGCACGATCGCGATGGGCGCATTGGGGTTGCTGCCCGGCTGGTAACGGCCTTCGAGGCGGCCTTCCGGCCCGTTGAAGATGACTTCTGGCATATCTCGTTTCCGTTGGCCGGGAGGCGAGCCGTAGCTCCGCCCGGTGCCGGGTGTCCGGCTTGACGAAGGGGTTGCCGCTCCCTAAAACAAGCCTCGAAAAGTCAGATTAGAATTATTCGAAACTGACTTCGCGAGTGGCAGGCGGGCTCCAAAGTGCCCGCTGGCCGGGTTCGGCGAGCGCTCCTTCTACAGAAAGCGCTCTCGGAAATTCAAGAAGTTTGACACGGGGAGGGCGCGGCGGAAGCGCCTGAGACCATTCGGATGAGTGCCGGCACCACATATCTCGACCACAATGCTTCGGCGCCGCTGCTGCCCGAAGCGCGCGAGGCTGTGCTCAAGGCATTGGAACTGACCGGGAATCCGTCGTCCGTGCACGCCCATGGCCGGGCCTTGCGGAGCCTCGTGGACGAGGCGCGGACGCGGGTCGCAAAGCTCGCCGGCGCCACCCGCGAGCAGGTGGTGTTCACCGGCTCCGCCACCGAGGCGATTACCCAGGCCATCGTCGGCGGCGCGAAAGCGCTGGGATTCGAAGGGATCGTGATCTCGGCGGGCGAGCACGCCGCGGTGAGCAAGGCGGCGGAAGCCACCGGGCTGCCCGTGACGATCGCCGGACTCGACGAGAATGGCGTGATCCGGGTCGAGGAGATCGCCGCGGCCATGGCGCGGGCGGATGCGTTCGGCGCCAGGCTGCTGGTTGCCGTGCACCTGGTCAACAACGAGACCGGCGTGATCCAGCCGATCGACCGCATCGAAGTGCTGGTCGGGACCTCGCCGCACTTCCTGTTTGTCGATGCCGTTCAAGCACTTGGCAAGCTCGAACTGGACTTCGCCGGGCGCGCTCCCGACATGATGGCGGTGAGCGCGCACAAGATCGGCGGACCGCAGGGCATCGGCGCCCTGCTGCTGAAGGGACACGCCGACCAGGTGCGCCTGATCCCCGGCGGCGGGCAGGAGACGGGACGGCGCGGCGGCACCGAAGCGGTGGCGCTGATCGCCGGCTTCGGCGCAGCGGCGCAGGTGTTTCCGGCGCGCTATTTCGAGGCAAACCCCGGCGAGATCCTCGAAACGGCGGTACAAAGATTGCGGAGTTTGGCACCAGCGACGGTGGTGTTCGGCGAAACGGCGGAGCGGATCGGCAACACGCTCGACTTCGCCATCCCCGGGCTCAAGAACTCCGTCGCCATGATGGGCCTCGACCTCAGGGGCATTTCGGTGTCGTCGGGGTCGGCCTGCTCGTCGGGCAAGGTGGGCCCGAGCCATGTGCTCAGGGCCATGGGCGTGCCGGCCGAACTGGGTGAATGCGCCATGCGTTTGAGCGTGGGCTGGAATTCGACGATGGCGGATATCGACGCCTTCATCGAGGGACTAACTGAGGTGCTCAACCGGCACCGCGAACGCCGCGCAACGGCGGCTTAGGACGAGACTGATGGCCGAGACGGACTACAAGCAAGCCATTCCGACACTCAAGGACGAGATCGAACACGACACCGTGGAGAAGGTGCTCGCGCTCGATGTCGACAAGTACAAGTACGGCTTCGAAACCCAGATCGAGTCCGAGAAGGCCCCCAAGGGCCTCAACGAGGACACGATCCGCTTCATCTCGGCCAAGAAGGCCGAGCCGGAGTGGATGCTGGAGTGGCGGCTCGACGCCTATCGCCGCTGGCTGACCATGGACGAGCCGACCTGGGCCCGCGTCCACTATCCCAAGATCGACTTCCAGGACATGTACTACTACGCGGCGCCCAAGAATGCGGGCCGCCCGAAGTCGCTCGACGAAGTCGATCCGGCGCTGCTCGAGATGTACGAGAAGCTCGGCGTGCCGCTCAAGGAGCGCGAGCTGCTGGCCGGCATCGAGCAGCCCAAGGTGGCGGTCGACGCCGTCATCGACTCCGTGTCGGTGGCGACGACCTTCCGCGACGAGCTCAACAAGATGGGCATCATCTTCTGCTCGATCAGCGAGGCGATCCGCGAGTACCCGGACCTCGTCAAGCAGTATCTGGGCTCGGTGGTGCCGCCCTCCGACAACTACTATGCGACGCTCAATTCGGCGGTCTTCACCGATGGCTCGTTCTGCTACATCCCGCCGGGCGTCCGCTGCCCGATGGAGCTCAGCACCTATTTCCGCATCAACGAGGCCAAGACCGGCCAGTTCGAACGCACGCTGCTGATCGCCGACGAAGGCAGCTATGTGAGCTACCTCGAAGGCTGCACTGCGCCGGCCCGCAACGAACACCAGCTTCATGCGGCGGTGGTCGAGCTCGTGGCCATGAAGGACGCCGAGATCAAGTACTCGACGGTCCAGAACTGGTTCCCGGGCGACAAGGACGGCAAGGGCGGCGTCTACAATTTCGTCACCAAGCGCGGCGACTGCCGCGGCGACAATTCCAAGATCAGCTGGACGCAGGTCGAGACCGGTTCGGCCATCACCTGGAAGTACCCCAGCTGCATCCTGCGCGGCGACAACAGCCGCGGCGAGTTCTACTCGATCGCCATTTCCAACGGCTACCAGCAGGTCGACAGCGGCACCAAGATGGTGCATTTGGGCAAGAACACCACGAGCCGGATCATCTCGAAGGGCATCGCGGCGGGCTTCTCGGACAACACCTATCGCGGCCAGGTGTCCTCGCATGCCAGGGCCAAGGGCGCGCGCAACTTCACCCAGTGCGACAGCCTGCTGATCGGCGACAAATGCGGCGCCCACACCGTGCCCTATATCGAGAGCCGCAATGCCTCGACGGTGTTCGAGCACGAGGCCACGACGTCCAAGATTTCGGACGACCAGATGTTCTACGCCCAGCAGCGCGGGCTGAGCGAGGAAGAAGCTGTGGCGTTGATCGTCAACGGTTTCGTCCGCGACGTGCTGCAGCACCTGCCCATGGAGTTCATGGTCGAGACGCAGAAGCTGATTTCGATTTCTCTCGAAGGCTCGGTTGGCTGATGGCGACGATCGACGTCATCGCCGCCCACAGTCACTCGTCCCGACATCGGGACGAGATCGCTCGCAGTGATATCGTCGGTTGCTTCTACTGCCTCGACACCTACCCGCCATCCGAGGTCGTGGAATGGCTGGACAACGAAGGCACGGCGCTTTGCCCGCGTTGCGGCATCGACAGCGTGATCGGCGGCGCCTCCGGACTGCCGGCAACGGATCCGGCGTTCCTCAGCGCAATGCACGATCACTGGTTTGCTCAGAGTCCTCAGCTATGACCAATCGCCGCGACATCCTCAACGTTGCCGATATCCCGACCCGGACGTTCCATTCCGGGCCGCGGTTCGAGGCTGCGCTGGGCGATATCGATGGCGCGCTGGGGACGACGCAGATTGGAGCGACGCTCCATATCGTGCCGGCAGGCAAGACCGCGTGGCCGTATCATCGCCACCACGGCAATGACGAACTGTTCTACGTGCTGGCCGGCGAGGGAACCTATCGCGTCGGCGAGCGGCGGCTGCCGGTCAAGGCGGGCGATCTGATCGGCGCACCGGCCGGCGGCGAGGCGCACCAGATCATCAATACGAGCAAAGGCGAGCTGCGCTACATCGCCTTCGCCAATCACGGCCGGGCGGATTTGGTCGAATATCCCGACAGCGGGCAGGTCAGCGTGGCTATTGCCCAAGGCAATGATCGCGAGCCGATGTCGGTGTTCGAGGTGCGGGGCAGGGTAACCCCGACGACCTATTGGGACGGCGAGGACATGGAGGGCACATCCAATGGCTGAGACCGAATACTGGTTCGCGCGCCGGTTCCCGGTCGGCCATCCGCGCAATGCGATGGCGCCGATCAACGCGCAGGGCTACGCAGTCGTCCGGCAGTTCGTCGCCTGGATGACCGGCGGCGCCATCGTTGCCGTCCTCCTGACGCTGCTCGGCTTCTGGCTGTCGCTGCCCGCCCTCTATGCCGTGGGCGGCATCGCCTTCATCGCCAGCGCCGTTTATGGCGCATGGCGGCTGATCTCGACCGCGCAGGGCCGCGGCGACCACAACCACACGGTCGACGACTACAAGGCGGGGCGTGTGCCGTGACGTCACCGGTGGTCAATATCAACGATCTGACGCTCGCGCGCTGGGAGCGCGGCACGCTCTATGGCGGCGCCGATGCGCGGCTCGGACCGATGATCGGCGTGCGCGACCTGGGTATCTCCTATTCCGAAGTGCCGCCCGGCAAATCTGGATGCCCGTTCCATAACCACCATGTTGAGGATGAGATGTTCATCGTCCTCGAAGGCGAAGGCATCTACCGGTTCGGGGCGCAGACCTACCCGATCCGGGCTGGCAGCGTGCTCGGTGCGCCCGCGGGCGGGCAGGAGACGGCGCACCAGATCATCAATACCGGCACGGTGCCGCTGCGCTACTACGCCATCTCGACCATGTCGATCACCGATGTCTGCGAGTACCCGGATTCAGGCAAGTTCGGCGTCTTCAGCCGCTCGAGCCGCAATCCTTACGACAAGTCCACGATCCGCCACCTCCAGCATCTCGACCATCAGGGCGTCGACTACTGGGACGGCGAACCAGGTTCCGAAGAAGGCAAGACGAAATGACAAGACCTATGCTCGAAATCCGCAACCTCCACGCGCGGATCGAGGAGCGCGAAATCCTCAAGGGCGTGAACCTCGTGGTTCCGGCCGGCGAAGTGCATGCCGTGATGGGCCGCAACGGCTCGGGCAAGTCGACGCTGAGCTACGTGCTCGCGGGCAAGGAAGACTATGAGGTGACCGAGGGCGAAGTGCTGCTCGACGGCGTCAACATCCTCGAGATGGAGCCTTCCGAGCGCGCCGCGGCGGGCCTGTTCCTCGCGTTCCAGTATCCCATCGAGATTCCGGGCGTTGCCACCATGACCTTCCTCAAGGCGGCCATGAACGCGCAGCGTAAGGCGCGCGGCGAAGGTGAGCTGTCGACGCCCGACTTCATGCGCGCCGTCAAGGATGCCGGCCGCGACCTCCATATCGATCAGGACATGCTCAAGCGCGCCCTCAATGTGGGCTTCTCGGGCGGCGAGAAGAAGCGCGCCGAGATCCTGCAGATGGCGCTGCTCAAGCCCAAGATGTGCGTGCTCGACGAGACCGATTCCGGCCTCGACATCGACGCGCTGAAGGTCGTGTCGGACGGCGTCAACGCGCTGCGCGGCCCCGATCGCGCCATGCTCGTCATCACCCATTACCAGCGCCTGCTCAACCACATCGTGCCCGACGTGGTGCATGTGTTCTCGGATGGCCGCGTGGTCGAGAGCGGCGACAAGGATCTGGCGCTGCAGCTCGAGGCGAAGGGCTACGCCGGCTTCGACGGAGCGACGGCGTGAGCATCCACACTCCGGTGAGAATTGGCCCCGCCGAGGCCAAGCTGATCGAACAGCTGGGCAGCGTCGGCGCGACCGCCGCGGCGGAGCGGCTGAGCGTGATCGGCCTGCCCACGCGCAAGGTCGAGAACTACCACTACACGGACTTGAAGCTGCTGCTGCGCGCCGTGCCGGAGCTGGCCGGCGCCGAGAAAGCGATGAGCGAGCCGGCGCTGCGCATCCCTGGTGCGCACCGCATCCCGATGACCAATGGCGTCGCCGACATCGACGGCAACGAGCCGGCGGGCGTGGTGGCGACCACGGTCAAGGGCAGCGCGCTCAGCGAGCGCGACGATCTGCTGGTGCGGCTCAATGCGGCGCTCGCCGCCGAGACGCTGAAGCTCGAGATCTCGGGCGAGCAGGCGACGGTGCTGCATATCGACCGCCGCACCGAGGGCGATGCAGCGCACATGAACGACAGCGTGCATGTGTTCCTCGCCGATGGCGGCAAGGCGACGGTGATCGAGACCTTCTCGGGCACCGACGAGACGCACCTGTCCAACCATGCGAGCTACGTCGCGGTGGGGAAGGGCGCCGAGCTCACCCATATCCTGCTCGATTTGTCGCCGGCCCGCGCTACCAATTTCGCGGTGGCCGAGTATCACGTTGCGGCCAATGCCCGGATCAGGACCATTACCATCCATGTGAGCTCGGTGCTCAGCCGCACCAACCTCTATGCCCGCTTCGAGGGCGAGGGCGCGCATGGCGATTTCACCGGGCTCAACCTCGTGACCGAGGGGCAGCACTCCGACATTACGCTGGAGCTGCGCCATGCGGTGCCCAAGTGTTCGAGCAAGCCGCTCTACAAGCAGATCGCGCGCGGCCGGTCCGTCGGCGCGTTCCAGGGCAAGATCATCGTCGAGCGCGACGCGCAGAAGACCGACGCCAAGCTGATGATGCAGGGCCTGATGCTGTCGGACGACGCGCAGATCCTCAGCAAGCCCGAGCTCGAGATCTTCGCCGACGACGTGGTGTGCGGGCACGGCTCGACCGTGGGCGCGCTCGATGAGGACTCGCTGTTCTACCTGATGAGCCGCGGCATCCCCAAAGCCGTGGCCGAGAGCATGCTGGTGCGCGGCTTCCTCGAGGAGGTGCTTGACCCCATCGAGAACGAAGCCCTGCACGAAGCGCTCGAAGGCGTCGTGGAGAAGTGGCTGCTGGCGTGACATTCAACCTCGACACCATCCGCGGCGACTTCCCGATCCTCGAAGAGAAGATCTTCGGACACCGGCTGGTCTATCTCGACAGCGGCGCGTCGGCGCAGAAGCCGAACGCCGTTCTTGACAAGATGGACTGGGCGCACCGCCACGCCTACGCCAATGTCCATCGCGGCCTCCACACGCTCGCCAACCGCGCCACCGAGGCCTATGAAAACGGCCGCAGGAAGGTGCAGCATTTTCTCAATGCCGCGCGGCCCGAGGAGATCATCTTCACGCGCTCGGCGACCGAAGCGATCAACCTCGTGGCGTCGTCCTTTGCCGGACCACGGATCGGGGAGGGCGACGAGATCGTCCTCACGATCATGGAGCACCATTCCAACATCGTGCCGTGGCACTTCCACCGCGAGCGCAGGGGCGCCGTGCTCAAGTGGATCGACGTCGGCGACGACGGCGCGCTCGACATGCAGGCGTTCGAGGCCGCCATCGGGCCGCGGACGAAGATGGTCGCCGTCACGCACATGTCGAACGTGCTGGGCACGGTGAACCCGATCGCGCGGATCATCGAGATCGCGCATGCCAGGGGCGTCCCCGTGCTGATCGACGGCTCGCAGGGGGCCGTGCACGAGACGGTGGACGTCCAGGCGCTCGGCGCCGATTTCTACGTCTTCACCGGCCACAAGCTCTACGGCCCTACCGGCATCGGCGTGCTTTACGGGAAGTACGACCTGCTGGCGGCGATGCAGCCCTACCAGGGCGGCGGCGAGATGATCGATACGGTGAGCCTCGATACGGTCACCTATAACGAGCCGCCGCACCGCTTCGAGGCGGGCACGCCGCCCATCGTCCAGGCGATCGGGCTGGGCGCCGCCATCGATTACATCGAAGCTATCGGACGCGACCAGATCGCGGCGCATGAGCGCGACGTGGCCGCCTATGCGGCGGATCGGCTCAAGCGCATCAATTCGCTGCGGCTGATCGGCGATGCGCCGGGCAAGGGCGGGATCTTCTCGTTCGAGCTCAAGGGCGCGCACGCCCACGACGTATCGACGATCCTCGACCGCTACGGCATCGCCATCCGTGCCGGCACGCATTGCGCCATGCCGCTGCTGCAGCGCTTCGGCGTCACCTCTACCTGCCGGGCCTCGCTCGCCCTATATAGCGGGAAGGACGACATCGATGCCCTGGTGGACGGCATCGAAAAAGCACGAGAATTCTTCGCATGACCGACGAACCCGCTGAAATCGCAGTCGACTCCGTGCCCGCTGGCACCCCCGAGGCCGAGCGCACCGAAGGCAATCGCATCGTGCCCAATGTGAGCGGCGGCCTGCCACCCGAAGAGGTAGCGCGGATCACGACCGACCTGATCGGTGCGCTGAAGACCGTTTACGACCCGGAAATCCCGGTCGACATCTACGAGTTGGGGCTGATCTACAAGGTCGACCTCGACGACGACCGCAACCTCACCATCGACATGACGCTGACCGCTCCGGGTTGCCCGGTGGCCGGCGAAATGCCCGGCTGGGTAGAAAATGCCGCGATGGGCGTCGAGGGCATCCAGGGGGTGACCGTCAACATGGTCTACGATCCGCCGTGGGACCAGTCGCGCATGTCCGAGGAAGCGCAGGTTGCGCTGAACTGGTGGTAGGCGTACTATATCGTCAACTTACGATAGAGTCTGCGCGGTTGGATGAGCGAGCCGCCTTCGGATCGCTCGGACAGAGCAACGAAAGAAGCCTGATGCCCCTCAAGATCATGAGCCTCACCGACGCGGCCGCCGAGCGGGTGCGCGAGATCATGGACGACAGCACTACGCCCGTGGTGGGCGTGCGCGTCGGCATCAAGAATGCCGGTTGCGCCGGGCAGTCCTACACGCTCGACTATCTGGCGGCGCCGGTTCCGGGCGACGACCACATCAGTGACAAGGGCGTCGACGTCTATATCGAGCCCAAGGCGACGCTGTTCCTGCTGGGCACGGTGATGGACTTCGAGGAAGACATGCTCAAGTCCGGCTTCACCTTCAAGAACCCCAACCAGACCGGCGAATGCGGCTGCGGCGAGAGCGTGATGCTCAAGCCCGCCGACCTCAAGGCGCTCGCCGAAGCACGCGGCGCGGCGTAAGGCAGCCACCGCCGTGCCGAGGTATGTGATCCTCCTGCGCGGCATCAATGTTGGCGGCAAGAACACCCTCTCGATGGCGGCGCTCAGGCAGGGCCTCAGCGAGCTCGGCTACGCCAACGTCGCGACCTACATCAACAGCGGCAATGTGATCGCGGAGTCGACGAAGGCCGCCAAGACGATCGAGGCCGAGATCGAAGCGGCGCTGCCGCGCCTGTTCAAGCTCGACAGCGAGCTGATCCGCGTGCTGGCGCTGCCGCGCGCGACGTTCAAGACGATGGTCGAGAGCCGGCCCAAGGGGTTCGGCGACACGCCCGCCACCTACCACTCGGACGCGATCTTCCTGATGCGCGGTCTGACGCTGAGGCAGGCCGTCACGGCGTTCGATCCGCGGCACGGCGTCGACACGTTCTGGCCGGGCAAGGGCGTGATCTACCACCAACGGGTCAGCGCGCAGCGCACCAAGAGCAAGCTCGGCAAGATCGTCGCAACGCTGCCCTACAAGTCGATGACCATCCGGAGCTGGCAGACGGTGGAGAAGCTGTTGGCGATGGTCGAGGACTAGCGGGCGCACCCCCGGGAATGCGACGTCACCCCGCCCGGATCAGCGGCAGCGCCAGGTCCTTGCGGAACAGGTAGAGCAGGGCACGAAGCGCTTCGCCGTGCGGGCCGGTGAGGCCGGGGTTGCTGCGCCAGATCGAGCGGGCGTCGTTGTGGGCGTACTCGAGCAGGTGCTTGTGCACGTCGGCCACGGCGAGGTGGTAGCCGGGCATGCCGGACTGCCGGGTGCCCAGCAGGTCGCCCTGACCGCGCAGATCAAGGTCGCGCTCGGCGATGACGAAGCCGTCCTCGGTGTCGCGGATTGTCTCGAGCCGGGCCCTGGCGGTTTCCGACAGCGGCTCCTTGTAGAGCAGCAGGCAGGCCGAGCGCTGCGCGCCGCGCCCGACGCGGCCGCGGAGCTGATGGAGCTGGGCGAGGCCGAAGCGCTCGGCGTGCTCGATGATCATGATGGTGGCGTTGGGAACGTCGACGCCCACTTCGATGACGGTGGTGGCGACGAGGATCTTGACCTCGTTGGCCTTGAAGCGATCCATCACCTCCTGCTTGGCGGCGGCGGACATACGGCCATGGACGAGGGCCACCTGGTCGCCGAATACGTCGCGGAGCGCGGCGTAGCGATCCTCGGCCGAGACGACGTCGAGCACCTCGCTCTCCTCGACCAGCGGCGTGACCCAGAAGGCCTGCGCGCCCTGCTCGATGCGCGCCCTGAGCCGCGCGATAACGCGGTCATATTCGCCGATCGAGAGCACCGCGGTGTCGATCGGCTGCCGGCCGCGCGGCTTGTCGCGCAGCACGCTCACATCCATGTCGCCGAAATGGGTGAGCACGAGCGTGCGCGGGATCGGCGTCGCGGTCATCACGAGGAGGTCAGCATGCCGGCCCTTGTCGGTGAGCGCCAGGCGCTGCGACACGCCGAAGCGGTGCTGTTCGTCGACGACGACGAGGCCCAGATCGGCAAACTCGACGGCCCCCTGGAACAGCGCATGGGTGCCCAGCACGATGTTAACCGCGCCGCTCGCGATGCCCTCGAGCACGGCGCGGCGCTCCGCCGCCGGCTGTTTGCCGGTGAGCAGGGCGACCGTGAGGCCGGCTTTCTCGGCGAGCGGCTGGATGGTGCGCAGGTGCTGCGCTGCGAGCAGTTCGGTGGGCGCCATCAGCGCCGACTGCGCGCCGCCTTCCGCCACGGCCGCCATGGCCATCAGCGCGACGACGGTCTTGCCGGCGCCAACATCGCCTTGCAGCAGGCGCGACATGCGCGTCGGCTTGGCGAGGTCCTCCCGGATGATGGTTATGGCAAGCTGCTGGCTGTCGGTGAGCTCGAACGGTAGGGCGCTCTCCACTCGCCCGGTAATCTCGCCGGTGAAGCTGCGCGAGATGCCCTTGGCGGCCACGAGGGTCGAGCGCACGATCAGGAGCGCGAGCTGGCCGGCGAGATATTCGTCATAGGCGAGGCGCATCCGCGCTGCGCCCCAGAGCTCGCTGTCGGACGGCTCCTTAGGCACGTGCACCTTGGTCATCGCCTCGCGAAAGGTCGGCCAGGGAAACTGCTCGAGGCGCTCGGGCACGATCCATTCGGGCAGTTCGGGCAGCGTCTCGACGGTCGCGCGGACGAGCTTGGTCAGCGCCTTGGTGGTGAGGCCGTGGGTGAGGGGATAGACCGGCTCGACCAATGGCATGGTCTCGAAGTCGGCGACGTCGACGACATAGTCCGGATGGGTGATCTGCTTGACGCCGTTGAAGATGCCCACAGTGCCGGACACGAAGCGCTCCTCGCCCACCGGCAGGAGCTTTTCGATCCAGTTGCCCTGCGCGCGGAAGTAGACGAGCAGGATCTCCCCGGTCTGGTCGTGCGCGAAGACGCGGTGCGGCTGGCTGGCACGGCCGCGCGGCGGGGCGATGTGGCGGTCGATGTGGAGACGCAGGGTCGACGTGTGGCCCGGCGGCGCCATGGCGATGCCGACCATGCGGCGGCGGTCGACGAGGCCGGTAGGCATGTGCATCAGCAGGTCGAGCGCGATCGTGTCGCCCTCGCCGCCGAAGAAGCGGTTGAGCAGCGCGCCGAGCTGCGGCCCCACGCCCTTGATGGAGCGCAGCGAACGGAACAGCGGATCGAGGGCAGGGGGACGCGACAAGGGCTAGAGGCCGGCCGCCTTGCGCAGCGCTTCGTTCATCCGCCCCTGCCAGCCCGGCCCCCCGGCCTTGAACTTGTCGAGCACGTCCGCATCGACCCGCAGGGAGATCGCCTTCTTGGGATTGTCGAGCGGGCGGCGGCCGCGCTTCACCAGAACGCCGTTCTCGTACTGATCCGCCTTCTGAAACCACTCGTCTGTCAATTCGGGCGCATCGTCCGGATCAACCCAGGTACTTTCCGTATCTTTCTTGTTCCCGCTCATTTGCTTTCCTCATCGAAATGATGCGCCGGGCGCTTCCGACAGGTGTCCAGATGATGATGACCATCCGTCCGCTTAGTCGACCAACGACAGTGTTGCGAACTTCGCCATAGTCGAAACGCTCATCGATCCACTCGTAAGTCCGGCCCGCGAACACCGCAGGCACGTCCATGAAATCCAGGCCACGCTCGCGCAAAGTCCGCTCGCGCTTGCCGGGGTCGAATGTGATTTCCATATGCTCCCCCAAACATCGGAAGTCAATTATTGTATATACAATATCTCGGCATTGCCGACGCTCAGCATAAGGCGTAAGCACGTCGCTCACATCCTCCGAGACGACCCGTTCATGGCTCCCCCAAAAGACGCCGGTGAAGACATTGCTATTCGCCGGCGCCGGCTGCGCTACCGCGCCTGGCACCGCGGCACCAAGGAAATGGACCTCGTGCTCGGCCCGTTCGCCGACGCGCATCTCGACGGCTTGGCGGCGCCGGAACTCGACCGGCTCGAAGCCCTTATGGACGAGGAAGACACCGATCTCCTCAAATGGGTGATGGGCCAGGAGCCCGTGCCCGCCGACGCCGATGCCGACCTGCTCGGCCAGATCATCGCCTATCGATTGCAGACTCAATGACCGAACTGACGCGCCCCACCCGAACCATCGTCAACGTGCCCGACGGCATGCAGCCGCTCGTGCTGGCGCGCCTCGTCGAGGAACGCCTGCAGGCCGAACCCGACGCCCGGGTGAGCCTGGTGTTCGTGGCGCGTGACGGGCGGCGCCTGCAACGCATGGACGACGTGCTGCGTGCCATGCTGCCCGGCCACACCATCCTGACGCTGCCGGCCTGGGACTGCCTGCCCTATGACCGCGTGTCGCCCAATGGCGTGACGATCGCGGCGCGCATGACGACGCTGTCGGCCCTCGCCGATGACCGCACGAAGGGCGCCATCGTCCTCACCGCGGTCAATGCGCTGATCCAGAAACTGCCGCCGCTCGATGTTGTCGATGGCATGAGCTTTGCCGCCAAAGCCGGGCAGGTGGTCGACAGCGAGAAGCTGATCAACTGGGCCTCGCTCAACGGCTATCTGCGCGTGCCCACAGTGCGCGAGCAGGGCGAATATGCAGTGCGCGGCGGCCTCGTGGACCTGTTCCCCGCGAGCATGGAGAACCCGCTCCGCTTCGACTTCTTCGGCCGCCAGCTCGAAACGATCCGTACCTTCGACGCCGACACGCAGCGGACCACCGGCAATCTGCCCGCGATTGCTCTCGCGCCGATGAGCGAAGTGCTGCTCAGCGACGAGACGATCAAGCGCTTCCGCGCCCGCTACACCGCGACCTTCGGCGGCAATACGGTGGACGATCCGCTCTATGGCGCGATCAGCGCCGGCCAGCGCTTCCCCGGCCACGAGCACTGGCTCGCCTTCTTCTACGACCATCTCGACCGGCTCGCCGACTATGCCGGCGACGCGCCCTTCGTGTTCGACGACCAGGCGCAGGAGGCGTTTGCCGACCGCCAGGCGCAGGTCAAGGACTACTACGAGGCGCGCGAGGCGGCGCGCACCGACAAGAAACTGGCGACCGCCGGGGCGCCCTATAACCCCGTTCCACCCGAACAGCTCTATGAGGTCGGCGGCCATCCCTTCCGGCTGGGCGAGACCTCGGCGATCCAGCTTTCAACGTTCATGCATCCGGACGAGGCGCGCACCGAGGATGCCGGCGGCCGTCTCGGGCACAATTTCGCGGCGGAGCGCTCGGCGGCGGACACCAATCTGTTCGAGGCGGTCGTCACCCATCTGCGCGGCGCGGGCAGCAAGAAACGGCATTCGGTGATTGCCTGCTGGTCCGACGGCTCGCGCGACCGCATGGCGCAATTGCTGGGCGATCACGGCCTGCGCAATCCGCGCATCGCCGAGAACTGGCAGGATGCCGTCACCACCTCGGCCAACACCACGGCGCTGGTGGTGCTGCCGCTCGAATCCGGTTTCGAGATGGAGGACCTCGTCGTCCTCTCCGAGCAGGATATCCTAGGCGAGCGCCTGCTGCGGCCGCAGCGGCGCAAGAAGGCGTCCGACGCCCTGACCGAGGCGACAAGCCTGTCGCAGGGCGACCTGGTGGTGCATGTCGATCACGGCATCGGCCGCTTCCTCGGCCTCAAGACCATCGAGGCGATGGGCGCGCCGCACGATTGCGTCGAGATCGAATATGCCGGCGACACCAAGCTCTATCTGCCGGTCGAGAACATCGAGCTGCTGAGCCGCTACGGCTCGGACACGGCCGATGTGGTGCTCGACAAGCTGGGCGGCGTGGCGTGGCAGGCCAAGAAGGCCAAGCTCAAGAAGCGCATCCGCGACATGGCGGAGCAGCTGATCAAGATCGCCGCGCAGCGCCTCCTGGTGAAGGCCGACCCGATCGATACCTCGACCGGCGCCTATGAGGAGTTCGCGGCACGCTTCCCCTATGAGGAGACCGAGGATCAGCTCACGGCGATCCACGCGATCTTCGACGATCTCGCCCAGGGCAAGGTGATGGACCGGCTGGTGTGCGGCGATGTCGGCTTCGGCAAGACCGAGGTCGCGCTGCGCGCCGCCTATGCCGTCGCCATGTCGGGAAAGCAGGTGGCCGTGGTGGTGCCGACGACACTGCTCAGCCGCCAGCATTTCCGCACCTTCAAGGAGCGTTTCGCCGGGCTGCCGGTAAACGTGGCGCAGGCCTCGCGGCTGGTGAGCAGCGCCGAGCTCAAGGAGGCCAAGGACGGGGTTGCGAGCGGCAAGATCGACATCGTGGTGGGCACGCATGCGCTGCTCAGCAAGTCGATCGAGTTCAAGAACCTCGGCCTGCTCATCATCGACGAGGAGCAGCATTTCGGCGTGGCGCACAAGGAGCGGCTCAAGGAGCTGCGCGGCAACATCCATGTGCTGACGCTCACCGCAACGCCGATCCCGCGGACGCTGCAGCTTGCGCTGACCGGGGTGCGCGACCTGAGCCTCCTCGCGACGCCGCCGGTCGACCGCCTCGCCATCCGCACCTTCATCTCGCCCTTCGACCCCATTTCGATCCGCGAGGCGCTGCTGCGCGAGAAGTACCGTGGTGGGCAGGCCTTCTACGTCGTGCCGCGCATCAAGGATCAGCCCGATATCGCCGAGTTCCTGCGCGAGCAGGTGCCCGAGATCAGCTTCGTCGTCGCCAACGGCCAGATGCCGGCCGGCGAGCTCGACGACATCATGAACAATTTCTACGACGGCAAGTTCGACGTGCTGCTGGCGACAACGATCGTCGAGAGCGGCCTCGATATCCCCAACGCCAATACGCTCGTCGTGCATCACGCCGACCATTTCGGCCTCGCCCAGCTCTACCAGATCCGCGGCCGCATCGGCCGCTCCAAGCAGCGTGCTTATGCGCTGTTCACCGTGCCGCCGCAGCGCAAGCTCACCGATACGGCGGAGCGCCGGCTGGGCGTGCTGCAGTCGCTCGAGAGCCTCGGCGCCGGTTTCCAGCTCGCGAGCCACGACCTCGACATCCGCGGCGCGGGCAATCTGCTGGGCGAGGAACAGTCGGGCCACATCAAGGAAGTGGGCTTCGAGCTCTACCAGGCGATGCTGGAGGAGGCCGTGGCCAACCTCAAGGACGGCACGATGCTGGACGACGAGGATGATGGCGGCGGCGAGTGGAGCCCGCAGATCTCGCTGGGCATGCCGGTGATGATCCCCGAGCACTATGTGCCGGACCTGCAGGTGCGCATGCAGCTCTACCGACAGCTCGGCGAGCTCAAGGACGCACGCGAGATCGATGCGGCCGGCGCCGAGCTGATCGACCGCTTCGGCCCGCTGCCCGACGAGGTCGAGGCGCTGCTCAAGGTGATTCTGGTCAAAGCGCTGTGCCGCGCGGCGAACGTCGAGAAGGTGGAGGCCGGCCCCAAAGGCGCCGTGGTCACGCTGCGCCACAACGAGTTTCCCAACCCCGCCGGGCTGGTCAAGATGGTGTCCGATCCCGGCATGGCGGCGCGGCTGCGGCCGGACCAGAAGCTTGCCTTTGCGCGCGACTGGCCCAATGCCGGCTCGCGGCTCAAGGGCACGGCGGCAATCCTCAACCGGATGGCCAAGCTGGCCGATGCCACCGTCTAGGCGCCCCAATTCGCCCGTCGACCGTCAAATTCATGCCGGGAATCTGGTGCAGGTTTCGAGCCTAGACAGCAGCGCGGGCGATCGCGCATGCAGTGGGGCAACAGCAGGCCGGAGAAAGCTTTGGAAACCCATGCTGGCCATGTTATTGCCCGAATTCGTCCATTGAAGGACAAGCCACTGCAAGGCGGCCGCAAGAGCCGCACGATCGCTCGGGAACCCCAAGGAATATCGATGAATCTCAAATCGCTTCTTGCCGCCGGCCTGACGTTTGCCGCGCTCGCGCTCCCGCTGGGCGCCGTTGCGCAGGACGCCGCCGCCCCGAGCGCGGCCACCGACCAGGTCCTGTCGCCGTCCGGAACCGCCGGGACGCCCGCGGCCGCCACGCCCGACCAGAACTGGCTCAAGATCTGCGATCCCCTCGAAGACGGCAAGCGCGCCTGCATCATGCGCCAGGTCGTCGTGACCCAGAACAACCAGTTCCTCGGCTCCTTCCTGCTGCGCGACGATCCGGGCCAGGAAAGCCGCCTGCTCGCCGTTGCGGCGGTGCCGCTCGGGGGCCTGCTGCCGTTCGGCGTGACCTGGCAGATCGACGGCGGCAAGCCGGTCCGCGTGCCCTACATGCTGTGCGATCCGCAGTCCTGCGCCACCCAGCTCGTGATCAACGAGGCTTACGTGAACAGCCTCAAGAAGGGCGGCAAGCTCACGCTGACCGCCAAGAACCGCAAGAACGAAGACCTCACGATCACCATCAACCTCGCCGGCTTCACGGCGGTCTATGATGGCGAAGCGGCGCTGACCTTCGACGAATTCTCCAAGAATGCGTCGGGTGAGGCCGCCCTGGAGAAGATCCTGCAGGATCGCGCCGAAGCAGCGCGGCAGAAGCTGTCGAGCGAAGAGCCGGCGCCCGCGCAGTAAGCGGGACAGACCGAGAGTTCGAAGGGCGCCCCATCGGGCGCCCTTTTTCGTTTCAGCGCACGCCCATGCCGACGTCGAACGCGCTCCGGCGCAGCGGCGGCACCAGCCTGAGTGCCCACAGGCCCGTTGCCCGGGCCGCCTGCGCCGGCAGGAAGTCGGCCAGCAGCGAGCGGAACAGCGCGTCGACGACCGTGCCGGTGCGCATCAGGTCGCCGGCGCGGCGGCGGGCATAGTCGTCGCTGAGGGTAAGGGCGAAGCCGGGCGCGGCAAGGTCGGTTGCGGCGAGCGAGGCGGCAAGGTCGGCCACGTCGCGCAGTCCCAGATTGAGCCCCTGCGCGCCGATGGGCGGGAAGGCATGAGCGGACTCGCCCACCAGCACCACGCCGTCCTTGCCGGCAATATCGACGGTGAGCGTCGAGAGCAAGAACATATGCGCCGGCGTCAGCAGCTCGACGGCGCCGAACAGCCGCTGCGACTTCTCGCGGAACAGCGCGGCCAGGTGCTCCTTGCCGCCCTCCTGCGCCGCCTTGAGCGTGTCGCGCTCATCGATCCACACCAGATTGGCGCGGTTGCCGCCGGCGGGGACCAGCGTGAACGGGCCGTTCTCATAGTGGAACTCGATGGAGGTGCCGCCGATCGGGCGCTCGAGCCCGAGATCGCAGACCAGCGCCGCCTGGGTGAAACCGTGCTCGCGCGCCCGGAAACCGGCGCTCTCGCGGACGCGCGACTTCTTGCCGTCGGCGCCGACCACGAGATCGGTCCGCAACGTCTCGCCGGTCCCCAGCGTCAGCGTCGCGCCATCGGGATCGAGGGCGAGGTCGTCGAGCGTCGTCTCGATGGTCGAGAGGTTGGGAAGGCCGGCGCGGGCCGCCTCGAAGGCTTCCGCCAGCCTGACATTGGCGAAGTTCCAGCCGAACGCCGGCTGGCCGATCTCGGCGCTGTCGAACAGCGTTTCCGGCGCCCGGATGAGGCGGCGGGTGGCATCGATGATGCGGATATTTGTCAGCGGATGGCCAATGGCGGCGGGATCGGGGACCAGCCCGGCCGACTGCAGATAGGCCACCGAGGGCAGCATCAGCGCCGAGGTGCGCCGGTCCGGCGGCCCCTTGGGCACGAGGTGGACCGTCTCGAGCCCGGCCTTGGCGACGGCAACCGCCGCGGCCAGCCCGGCGAGCCCCCCGCCGACGACGACCGCGCGGCTCATCGGGCCAGTGCGAGGCGCTTGTCGCGCCCGCTCGGGATGATGAACGAGCCGCCATAGGAGCCGACGAACAGCGCCAGCAGATAGACCGGCAGGTATTGCGGCCAGAAGGCGATCAGCGAGATGGCCGGGCCCGGGCAGATGCCCGACATGCCCCAGCCGATGCCGAACAGCGCAGCGCCGATGACCAGCGGCCGGTCGATCCGGTTGAACTCGGGCTCGTGAAACTGCACGTCGAGCAGCGGCTTGCCGCGCGCCCGGCCGATCCGGACGGCGATGAACATGACGATCAGCGCCGAGCCCATGACGAAGGCGAGGCTGGGGTCCCAGCCGCCGCTGGGGATGGCGGTGAAATCGAGGAAATGCAGCACCTTCTGCGGGTCGACCATCTGCGAGACGTAGAGGCCGAAACCGAACAGCAGGCCGGCAACGGCGGCAACCGCGAGATAGGGCAGGTTGAGATCGCGGCTCATCAGACAATTCCCGTGATGGTGACGGTGAGGATGGCGACGACGAAGAACACGCCGACCGCAACCAGCGACCGCAGGCTGAGCCGGGCCAGCCCGCACACCCCGTGGCCCGAGGTGCAGCCATTGCCGATCTTGGTGCCGAAGCCGGTGAGCAGGCCCGAGACCGCGATCCAGACCGGCGCGCCGGCGGTGAACCAACTCGGCGGCGCGGCCAGTTGCGGCGCATTGCCCAGCGCCGGGAACAGCAGCGCCGCGAGGAAGGCACCCGCAACGAGCGCGACGAGGAAGACGAGACGCCACACGACCGTGCGGGCCGGGGGCAGCAACTGCCCGAAGATGCCGGAGATGCCGGCGATGCGGCCATTGCCCAGCCAGAGCAGGGCGGCCGACAGGCCGATCAGTGCACCACCGATACTGGCCGAGATGGGAGAGAAATGGTCCATCCGGAAGACTCCAAGGGATTTGCTTGAAGTCTAGCACCCGCTCCAACCCGCAACCAGCGGACGGCAAAGGCATTTATTCCGCGACGCGTGGTCGCGGAGCAATCAGGATGTGCGGATTTCGCGTGTCCTGACACTTCCAACCAAAGGGCCGGCCACCTAGATTGCCACACCTATCGATTAGCGGGAGCTTTGAATGATCGAACTGTTGTCCGACCCGGCGGTATGGGCGGCCTTCGCGACCCTCACTGTGATGGAGATCGTGCTTGGCATCGACAACATCGTCTTCATCTCGGTGCTGGTGGCACGGCTGCCCAAGGAGCAGGCCGATCGCGCCCGCCGGCTCGGCCTCGCCCTGGCGCTGATCTTCCGTATCGCGCTGCTGCTCGTCATCTCCTGGGTGATCGGCCTCGACGGCCATCTGTTCGAGCTCTTCGGCCATTCCTACTCGTGGAAGGACCTGATCCTGCTCGGCGGTGGTCTGTTCCTCATCTACAAGGCGACGCACGAGATGCACGCCGAGATCGAGGAGCCGCACGAGGACAACCTCAAGAGCACAGCCAAGGCGGCGTTCTCGGCGATCATCGCGCAGATCATCGTCATCGACATGGTGTTCTCGATCGACTCGATCATCACCGCCGTCGGCATGGCGCAGCATGTCGAGGTGATGATCGCGGCCGTGATCGTGGCGGTCGGCGTGATGTTCGTCGCGTCCGGCCCGATCGCCGGCTTCGTCGCGCGGCACCCCACCACCAAGATGCTGGCGCTCGCCTTCCTGCTGCTGATCGGCGTGTCGCTGGTCGCCGACGGCATGGGCTTCCACATCGAGAAGGGCTACATCTACGCCGCGATGGGCTTCTCGGTGCTGGTGGAGGCCGTCAACATCTTCGCCAAGCAGCGCAAGCTGCGCCAGGGCGGGGCCAAGCAGCATACGACGGCCGGCAGCGTGGTGCGCGAGGAAGTCGCCTCGCACAAGCCGCTCGCCGCCGCAGCAACTCCGGCTCCCGCCACCACCGCACCGGCAACGCCGGCCAGGCCTCGGGCCAAGAACGCGGCAACCCGGTCGCAGTCACGGCCCAAATCGGCGCCGCGGAAGAAGTCGTGAGCCGGGTCGTCGTCGTCCACGAAACGGGCGGGCCGGAGGTTCTCCGGCTCGAGGAGCGGCCGACCCCGACGCCCAGGGCCGGCGAAGTGGTGGTCCGCAACGAGGCGGTCGGCCTCAACTTCATCGACGTCTACCAGCGGACCGGCCTCTACAAGATGCCGCTGCCGATGACGCCGGGGGGGGAGGGGGCAGGCGTCGTCATCGCCGTGGGCGCGGGCGTCACCGGGCTGAGCGAAGGCGACCGCGTCCTCTATGCCGGCGACGGAGCCTATGCCGACGAGGTGGCAGTCAATGCCGCCCGGGTGACGGCGCTGCCCCGATCGGTTCCGACCGATCTTGCGGCGACGCTCGTGACCAAGGGCACGACGGCGCAATATCTGCTGTTCGACACCTGGGCGGTCAAGCCCGGCGACACCATCCTCGTTCACGCCGCATCGGGCGGCACCGGCACGCTCCTCGTCCAATGGGGCGCGGCGCTCGGCGCCACGGTCATCGCGCTCGCCGGCTCCGACGACAAGGTGGCCCGCGCCCGGGCCAATGGCGCCGCCCACGCCTTCAACTCGCGCGAGGAGGGCTGGCCCGCCCGGGTCCGCGAGGCGACCGGCGGCCGTGGCGTCGACGTGGTCTATGACGGGGTCGGCCAGGCGACATTCGAGGGCTCGCTCGACACCCTCCGCCCGCGTGGCTTGATGGTCAGCTTCGGCAATGCCTCGGGGCCGGTCACCGGCGTCGCGCTCAGCATGCTGCAGTCCCGCGGCTCGCTCTATCTGACCCGACCCACCGGAGGCTCCTATGTGGGGAGCAGGGAATTGTTCCAGCGCTCGATCGGGGCGGTGCTCGAGGCGCTCGAAACGGGCAAAATCCGCCCCACCATCGACCAGCGCTTCGGCCTCGCCGACGTGCAGCAGGCCCACCGGGCGCTCGAGGCGCGACAAACCACTGGAGCAACGGTGCTCACGCCCTAAGCCGTGGTTGCCCGTCCCAAAGATAGCTGCCATGGTTCGCCGTACCGGGTGACTAGAACGTCGCCCTAGCTGCCGGGTATGGCCTGTAAATCCTGTCAAATGCTGGGAAATACTGCGCGCCGGCCCGAGAAGAAAGAGCAAGTTGGAACACAATAACAGCGCAATTGTCCCGCCGGAAGGACGGCGAATCGTAGTCGTTGCGGGCATGCACCGCAGTGGAACGTCGCTTTGCGCAAGATTACTCGGCGCGCTCGGCGTGGACATTGCCGACGATGTCGGTGTCGGTCCGGGCAATGAAGAGGGGCACTGGGAGCGCTGGGAGCTCGTTGATCTTCACAACCAGCTCCTGGCCGCGCTGAACAGGGCAAATGGCGAAATCGCCGAGTACGCGCCGCTGCACGATCTGGCGTTTCCGCCGGCCTGGTGGGCGAGGCCGGAAATCAAGGCAATCCGTTCACGGATCGAGGGTTTTCTCGACAGCCGGATGCCGGCCGACGAGCTGTTCGGTTTCAAGGATCCACGCGTCACGCGCCTGCTCCCATTGTGGAGTCAGATCCTCGAGCGGAAGCAGCTGGCCCCCAGATATGTCCTGTGCGTCCGCAACCCGGCCGAGGTCGCGGCCTCGCTGTGGAAGCGCGATCGCATACCGCATGCCGCCGGCGCCTACCGCTGGATGCTCTGCAATTGCGACTTCATCTCCAACGCTCCGGACGACCATCTGGTGGTGAGCTACGACGACTGGTTCGAGGCACCCGAGCGCGCCGCCGAGCGGCTGGCGGCCTTCGTGGGGGTCGAGCTGCCGCGCAATTCCGCCGCGCTTGCGGACATCCTGAGGTCGATCAACAGCGACCGGCGCCACAACATCTCGTCCGATCCCTCGCAGGATGACCAGATCGGCCGTCTGTACGCCCTGCTGCGCAGCGGCGAGGCCTATGCGCACAAGCGGGAAGAGGCGAAGGCGATCGCCGACGGCTTCTCCGGCTTCGCCCGACTCGTGCCGTTCGAGGACGCGCTGGACGCGCTACAGAGCAAGAACCGGATCACGGCCGAGCAGGCCGAGCACATCTCGCGGCTGGACGCGACGGTAGCCGAACGCGACCGGGCCATTGCCCAGTTGAAGCAGCGGCTCGACGCCGAGAGCGCCGACGGCCTCAACCTGCGGCACCTGCTCCAGCAGCAGACGGCCGCCGCCAATGAAAGCCTCGAGAGGATCGAGAAGCAGGCGGCCAGGAACGTCCTCCTGCACGTGGCCAATGCCCGCGGCTTTCGCCCCAATGGCTGGCTCAGGTCGGTGCGTGACTACACCCGGATCCGCGGAAGCAGGCTGTTCCAGAGCAATTGGTATGCCGAGCGCTATCCGGAATCGCCGCGCGGCGGGCGGCGGCGGCTGTGGCACTTCCTCAACCGCGGATGGCTGCTGGGGAACAATCCCAACTGGCTGTTTGATACCGCCTGGTACCTGTCGCAATATCCCGATGTGCTGCGGTCGGGTGTCAACCCAGTCATTCACTACCTGACCACCGGTGCGGCCGAGGGGCGCGACCCCGGACCCAAATTCGACACCGCGAAATACCTCGCGGCCAATCCCGAGGCACGCGCCGGCGGCCTGACCCCTCTGGGCCACCATCTGGCCGCCGTGACGCGCCGCAAGGCTGTGTAGGAAAGCTGGCGGGCAGGGAGGGATTCGAACCCCCGGAAGGCTTGCACCTTCGCCGGTTTTCAAGACCGGAGCAATCAACCGCTCTGCCACCTGCCCGACACTGCGCCTTTAGCCGCTACCGGACCTGCCGTCCAGCCGCGCCGGAAATCAGTCGCGCGCCCTGCCGCCCTTCGCTAAGTAACGGGCATGAGCGATGTGCTTTTCGTGCATAACAATTTCCCCGCCCAGTTCGGGTTCATTGCGCAGAAGCTGCATGCCGACGGGCATCGGGTCGCGGCGATTTCCTCGGAGACCGGCCGGGCGTTCGACGGACTGACGCTGGTCAAATGGGGCGCGCGGCGCGGCACCACCGAGGGCATCCTGCCGGTGGCGGTGCGCGCGGAAGCCGACCTGATCCGTGGCGGAGCGGCGGCGCAGGCGGCCCTCAGGCTCAAGGCGGACGGCTGGGACCCGGCGCTGATCGTGGGGCATCCCGGCTGGGGCGAGACGATCTATATGCGCGAAATCTTCCCGGCCGCGCGGCAGATCGCCTATGCCGAATACTACTATCGCAGCCGCGGCGGCGACGTCGGTTTCGATCCCGAATTCAGCCCGCCGCGCGAGCGCGATCCGCACGAACTCTATGCCAAGAATGCCGGCATGGCGATGGCGCTCGCCGAGGCGGACGCGATCGTGGCGCCGACGCCGTTCCAGGCCTCGGTGCTGCCCGAGATGTTCCGGCAGCGCACGCATATCATCCACGAGGGCGTCGATACGGCGGTGGTAAAACGTCATCCCAGTCCGCGGCTCACCATGGGCGGCGGCAAGGTGATCGACGGGTCGCGTCCACTGATCACGCTGATCAACCGTCGCTTCGAGCCGTTGCGCGGCTTCCACATCTTCACGCGCGCCCTGCCCAGGCTGCTGGCCGAGGTGCCCGACGCCGACGTGATCATCATCGGCGCCGACGAGGAGGGCGGCTATGGCAAGCCGGCCGACAAGGGAACGACGTGGGGGCAGAAGCTGTTCGCCGAAGTCGCCGACCGCGTCGACCGCAGCCGCATCCACTTCGTGGGGCGCGTGCAGCATGCGCTGATGATCGAGGTGCTGTCGCTGTCGAGCGCGCATGTCTACTACACCTATCCGTTCGTGATGAGCTGGTCGCTGCTCGAGGCGATGGCCACCGAATGCCTGGTGCTGGGTTCCGACACACCGCCGGTCCGCGACGCGATCACGCCGGGCGTCGACGGCATCCTCAACGACTTCTTCGACGTCGACGCCCTCGCCGACGCCATGATCGAGGCCTGCCGCAACCCGCGGAAATTCGACGGCATGCGTAAGGCCGCGCGCGAAACGGTCATCCGGCGCTACGACCGCGCGACGATCTGTCAGCCGGCCTGGAGCGCACTGGTCGAGCCGATGCTGGAGCGGCGCTGATGGCGGCTATCCTGCCCCTCGGCGACGCCGCCGTGCTCGTCCGCTTCGGCGACAGCCTGTCCGACGCGGCCAACCGGCAGGCGATCGCCTTTGCCGCGCAGCTCGATGCCGATGTGCCCGAGGGTGTCGAGGAGATCGCGCCGGGCCTCGTCTCGGTGCTGCTGCGCACGCGGCCGGGCACCGACTTCTGGCGGCTCTCGGGCGAATTGCGGCTGCGCCTGCAGGACGCGCCGGTGGAAGTGGCCGGGAACAGCTGGAGCATCCCGGTGGTCTTCGACGGTGAGGACCTCATGGAGGTCTGCGACCGGCTGAAGCTCGCCCCGGGCGCCTTTGTCGTCCGGCACAACGACACGCCGCTGCGGGTGCTGGCCACGGGCTTTGCCCCCGGCTTCGTCTATTGCGGCTTCCATAGCCCCGCGCTGGTCGTGCCGCGGCGCGAGCAGGTACGGCCGATGGTCCCGGCAGGGACGGTGCTGTTCGCGGCCGGCCAGACCGCGATTACCGCGACACCGATCCGCACCGGCTGGCACGTGATCGGACGAACGATATTCCAGAACTTCGATCCGGACGAAACGCCGCCGACAGCCTTTTCGCCCGGCGACACCGTCGAGTTCACGGTGGCGATGTGACTGTCATCACCATCCTTCGCGCCGGGCCGCTGGCGACGCTGCAGGACGCCGGCCGCTTCGGCATGCTGCGCCATGGCGTCAGCGCCTCGGGGCCGATGGATCGCGGCGCGTTTGCCCGCGCCGGTGCGGCGCTGCCGCGGGCCGGCGCCACCGGCATCGAGTTTACGCAGGGGCTGGCGTTCGAGACTGACGGGCCGCTGACCATCGCGACGCCCGATGTCCGCGTGCTCGGAGCCGGCGAACGGGTCGATCTGCCGCCCGCCGCGGGCAATTACGGCTATGTCCGGTTCGACCGCGAGATCGACATTGCGCCCGTGCTGGGCAGCCGCTCGACCAACGTCACGGTGGGGCTCGGCGGCTACGAGGGCAGGGCGCTCAGGGCAGGTGACAGGATCGGCTTCGGCGAGGAGGGCTCGCCGCCGGTGCCCGCCGTGCTCGCAGGCGGCGAGGGGCCGCTTCGCGTCGTCTGGGGCCTCCATGCCGACCTGTTCGAGCCCGATCTGCGCGCGCGGTTCGAGACCGCGACGTTCCGCGTGACCACCAGCCTCGACCGCATGGGCGTGCGGCTCGAGGACCCGGACGGACTGTTCCGCGACCAGGCGCGGCTCAACCTCGTCTCCGATGCGATCGTTCCGGGCGACATCCAGATCCTCGGCGACGGCACGCCCATCGTGCTGATGCGCGACCACCAGCCGACCGGCGGCTACCCGCGCATCGCCACCATCGTCAGCGCCGATCTCGACCGCTTCGCCCAGATGCGGCCGGGCACGGCGGTCAGCTTCCTGCCGGTGCGGCCGTGAGCTGGCTCGACCTCAATGCCGATCTGGGCGAGGGCGTCGGCGACGATGCGGCGATGCTCGGCATCGTGTCGTCGGCCAATGTCGCCTGTGGCGGCCACGCCGGCGACGCCGACACCATGCGCGCGACGGTCCGGGCCGCCAGGGAACGGGGCGTCATCGTCGGCGCCCATCCCGGCTTTGCCGACCGCGAGAATTTCGGCCGTCGGCGTCTGCTGCTGCCGCCCGAGGAGCTCGATGCCAGCATCCGCGCCCAGGTCCGCACGCTGGTCGAGATCGCCGAGGAAGAGGGCTGGCCCGTCCGCTACGTGAAGCTGCACGGCGCCCTCGCCAACATGGCGGCCGAGGAGCCCGCGGTGATGGCCCTGTGCCTCGCGGCGATCGAGGGGCTGGTGCAGGACATGGCGGTGCTGGCGATCGACAATTCCATGCAGGTCGAGGTCGCCGAAGCGCTCGGCTATCGCACCATTCGCGAGGCCTATGCCGACCGCGCCTACCAGCCCGGCGGCCTGCTGGTGCCCCGGCAGATGCCCGGCGCCGTGCTGCACGACGTGACGGACATCGCGGCGCGCGCCGTGCGGCTGGCGGCCGCGGGCGAGATCGTCGCCGCCGAAGGCAGCATCGTGCACACCGGCGCACGGTCGCTGTGCATCCATGGCGACACGCCCGATGCGGTGGGCATTGCGCGCGCCGTGCGGGACGCCCTTGCGTCCGATGGGGTTGAGATACGCGCCGCGCTGTGAAATAGGGCCGCCAGACGAGCGAGGTGACCCATGACTGCCCAGATCATCGACGGAAAATCCTATGCCGAAGGGCTGCGCGGCCGCATCGCCGGCCATGTTGCCCGGCTCAAGGCCGAACACGGCATCACCCCCGGCCTCGCCGTCGTCATCGTCGGGCACGACCCGGCGAGCCAGATCTATGTGAGCAACAAGGCCCGGCAGACCGTCGAGGTCGGCATGTACTCGGAAAAGTACGAGCTGCCCGACACCGCGCCGGAGGCCGAGGTACTGGCCCTGATCGAAAAGCTCAATGCCGACCCGAAGATCCACGGCATCCTCGTCCAGCTCCCGCTGCCCCGGCAGGTCGACCCCAACAAGGTGATCGCCACCATCTCGCCCGACAAGGACGTCGACTGCTTCACCCCCGCCAGCGTCGGCAAGGTGCAGATCGGCCTGCCCGGGCCGGTGGCCTGCACGCCGCTGGGCTGCCTGATGCTGCTGCGCGATTTCGTCGGCGACCTCGCCGGCAAGCACGCCGTCATCGTCGGACGCTCGAACCTCGTGGGCAAGCCGATGGCGCAGCTCCTCCTGCGCGAGAACTGCACCGTCACCGTCGCCCATTCCCGCACCGTCGACCTGCCCGGCGTGGTGCGCGGGGCCGACATCGTCGTCGCCGCGGTCGGCCGGCCGCTGATGATCAAGGGCGACTGGATCAAGCCGGGCGCGGCGGTGATCGATGTGGGCATCAACCGCATAGCGGCGCCCGAGAAGGGCGAGGGCAAGACACGCACCGTCGGCGATGTCGACTTCGCCGCGGCCAAGGACGTTGCCGGCTGGATCACGCCGGTGCCGGGCGGTGTCGGGCCGATGACAATTGCCTGCCTCCTCGCCAACACGGTCACCACCGCCAGCCTCATCAACGGCCTCGCGCCCCCGAGCGACCTCACACCGTAAGCGGTTCTAAACGGATGGTCGGCTAAGAACTGCAGACGGCGGTCCAGAAGGGACCGCGCTGGGGTATCTGGGCCGTGTCAAAGGCCGCGTTCGATCTGAGTCAAAGCCAGGGCGATGCCGTCCTCGCACTGCTGGAGCGCGCCCGCGTTCCGCCGCTGCCCGCCTTCTACCGGCTGTTCTTCGACTATGTGGCCGGGGCCAAAGGGCTCATGGCCGAACGTGTCGGCACGGTGCTGACCGATGGCAAGGGGGCCGTGGGCAAACGGCTCTACACCGAATTCATCGCGCCCTACGAAAACAGCGAGGCGCTCGACCAGGCTCTTGGCCAGATGCTGTCGCGGCTCGCCACGCTCGATCGGCTGCTCGTTGAGCGCAGCGAAGCGTCGGCCCGCCATTCGCGCTCGCTGGCCGAAGCGGGCGGCCATTTCGGCGCCGAACGGCTGGACGCCGGCCTGCTGCGCGAATGGGTGCAACGGCTCGAGGTCAGTCACAAGCTCGTGCTGCGCGCCAATATGGCACTCGCCGGCGAACTGGCCGAGGCGCATCGCGAGCTGGCGGTGACCAAGGCGGAGATCGGCCGCTCGCGCGAAAGCACGCTGCGCGACCCGCTCACCGGCATCGCCAACCGCGCCGGCCTCGACCTGGCGCTGAACCGGCTGATGGCCCAGTCGCCCGAACACCCGCTCAGTGTCGCGCTGCTCGACATCGACCACTTCAAAACCCTCAATGATGGCTACGGCCATCCCGTCGGCGACCAGGTGCTGCGCATCGTCAGCCACGCCTTGCTGGCCTCGGCGCGCGCCAGCGACATCGTCGGGCGCACCGGCGGCGACGAGTTCGTGGTGGTGCTGGCTGGAACGGCGCTCGCCGCCGCGTACGACGCGGCCGACGGTATGCGGCAGGCCGTGGCGGCCGCCGACCTCGCCAGCGCCATGGGAACCGATATCCTGGGCGGCGTCACGGCTTCGATCGGTGTCGCCGAGCTCGAACCCGGCGAGTCTATCGCGCACCTGCTCGATCGTGCCGACCGCTGCCTCTACCGCGCCAAGCAAAGCGGCCGGAACCGCGTCGCCAGTCTCGCCGTGGCGGCCGACGCCGCTTAGATCACCCGGCTCAGATGGAAGCTGCGCGCCACCGTGTGGTCGCGCAGGCCGAAGGCGGGAACGACGCCCTTCTCGAGCCGGTCGATAACAGGCTTGGCGTCGACTAGCTCGGACGCATCGACGACCACCGACAGCACCGGATTGCTGCCCGGCTCGCGCGAGCGCTGCAGCAGGTCGAACAGCAGCGCGCGGATATCGCCGCGCGCCGCGCAGGCGACGCATTCGCTGCCCGGCGCATGCTCATGCAGCGCCGGCTCGAGATGGATGCGCGCCGCGCCGGGCTCGGCGAATGGCAGCGCCGCCGTCCTGGTCACCACCGTCACCGGGATCGACGAGCTGGCGCTGTCGAAGGGCGTGCTCACGACGTCGCCTTCTCGCTGACCGGCGTGTAGTTGAGGATCGGGCCCAGCCAGCGCTCGACCTCGCGCACGGCCATGCCCTTGCGCCTGGAATAGTCTTCCACCTGGTCGCGTTCCACCTTGGCCACGCCGAAATAGTAAGCGTCGGGATGGCTGAGATAGAGCCCGCTCACCGATGAGCCGGGCCACATCGCGTAGCCCTCGGTGAGCTCGACGCCGATGCGCTGCCTGGCATTGAGCAGCCGGAAGAGCGTGGTCTTTTCGGTGTGGTCCGGCTGCGCCGGATAGCCGGGAGCAGGGCGGATGCCGCGATACTTCTCCTGGATCAGATCGTCGGGCGAGGCGTTCTCGTCGGGCGCATAGCCCCAGAACTCCTTGCGCACGCGCTCATGCATGGCCTCCGCGAACGCCTCGGCGAAGCGGTCGGCGAGCGCCTTGATGACAATGGCGGAATAGTCGTCGTTCTTGCGCTCGAAGCGGTCGGCGATGAGCTGCTCCTCGAGCCCGGCGGTGACGACGAAGCCGCCGACGTAGTCGGGCGTCCCGACCGGCGCGACGAAATCGGCGAGCGCCAGGTTCGGCTTCTCCTTCTGCTTGCTCAGCTGCTGGCGCAGCGTGAACAGCATTGCGAGCTCCTCGTTGCGCGCTTCGTCGGTGAACAGCCGGATGTCGTCGCCCACCGTGTTGGCGGGCCAGAAGCCGATCACCGCCTTGGGGCGGAACCAGTTCTTCTGCAGCACCTCGCGCAGCATCGCCTGCGCGTCGTCCCAGAGCTGCCGGGCCGCCGGTCCCTGCTCCTCGCTGTCGAGGATGGCGGGATAGCGTCCCTTCATTTCCCAGGCCTGGAAGAACGGCGTCCAGTCGATGTAGCGCGCCAGCTCGTTGAGGTCGTAGCTCTCGAACACCTTGGTGCCGAGGAAGCTCGGCCGCGGCGGCGTGTAATTCGCCCAGTCGGTCTTGAAGCTGTTCTCGCGCGCCGCCGCGAGCGGCAGGCGCTGCTTTTCGAGCTCGGCTTCGGCGTGGCGCTTGGCGACTTTCTCGTACTCGGCCTTGATGTCGGCGACATAGGCCGGACGCTGTTCCTTGCTGAGCAGCGCCGACACCACGCCGACCGCGCGGCTCGCATCGTTGACGTGCACGGTCGGACCGCTGTGATACTGCGGATGGATCTTCACCGCCGTGTGGACGCGCGAGGTCGTCGCGCCGCCGATCAGGAGCGGAATGTCGAAGCCCTCGCGCTCCATCTCGGAGGCGACGTGCACCATCTCGTCGAGCGAGGGTGTGATGAGGCCCGAGAGCCCGATCACGTCGACCTTCTCGGCTCGCGCCGTGTCGAGAATCTTCTGCGTCGGCACCATCACTCCAAGGTCGATGATCTCGTAATTGTTGCAGCTCAGGACCACGCCGACGATGTTCTTGCCGATATCGTGCACGTCGCCCTTGACCGTCGCCATCAGGATCTTGCCGGCCGCGCGGAACTCGCCGCCCTCGCCGCCGGCGGCCTTCTCTTCCTCCATATAGGGCAGGAGGTGGGCCACGGCCTGCTTCATCACGCGCGCCGACTTGACGACCTGCGGCAGGAACATCTTGCCCGAGCCGAACAGGTCGCCCACGACGCTCATGCCCGCCATCAGCGGGCCTTCGATGACGTCGAGCGGACGCTTCGCCGCGAGGCGCGCCGTCTCGGTGTCCTCATCGATGAATTCGGTGATGCCATTGACCAGCGCATGGCTGATGCGCTCGGCCACGGGCTTTGTCCGCCAGGTGAGGTCCTTGGCCTTGGTCTCGGTCGCCGCGCCGCCCTTGTAGCGCTCGGCCAGCTCGAGCAGCCGCTCGGTCGCGTCCTCGCGCCGGTTGAGGATCACGTCCTCGCACGTCTCGCGCAGCGTCGGCTCGATCGACTCGTAGACGGCGAGCTGGCCGGCATTGACGATGCCCATGTCCATGCCCGCCTGGATGGCGTGGTAGAGGAACACCGCGTGCATCGCCTCGCGCACCGGCTCGTTGCCGCGGAACGAAAAGCTGAGGTTCGACACGCCGCCCGAGATGTGGACGTGGGGCAGGGTCTTGCGGATCGTCCGCGTCGCCTCGATGAAGTCGACGCCGTAATTGCGATGCTCCTCGATACCGGTCGCGACCGCAAAGATGTTGGGGTCGAAGACGATGTCCTCGGGCGGGAAGCCGACCTCTTCGGTCAACAGCTTGTAGGCCCGCGTACAGATCTCGACCTTGCGCGCCTCGGTGTCGGCCTGGCCCTGCTCGTCGAACGCCATCACGACCACCGCGGCGCCATAGGCGCGCACCAGCCGGGCGGTCTCGAGGAATTTCTCGACGCCCTCCTTCATGGAGATCGAATTGACCAGCGGCTTGCCCTGGACGCACTTGAGGCCCGCCTCGATCACCTCGAACTTGGAGCTGTCGATCATCAGTGGCACGCGCGCGATATCGGGCTCGGCCGCGAGCAGGTTGAGGAACTCGACCATCACCTTGACGGAGTCGATCAGGCCCTCGTCCATGTTGACGTCGATCACCTGCGCGCCGTTCTGCACCTGGTCGCGCGCGACCTCGAGCGCGGCGGGATAGTCGCCGGCGGTGATGAGCTTGCGGAAGCGCGCGGAGCCGGTGACGTTGGTGCGCTCGCCTACGTTCACGAACGGGATTTCAGGCGTCAGCGTGAAGGGCTCGAGGCCCGACAGCCGAAGCTGCGTCGGCACCGTGGGGATCTTCCGCGGCTTGTGGCGCGCTGCCATCTCGGCGAAGGCGCGGATGTGGTCGGGCGTGGTGCCGCAGCAGCCGCCCACGATGTTGACCAGTCCTTCGCGCGCAAACGTCTCGATCTGCCGCGCCATGAATTCGGGGCTCTCGTCATAGCCGCCGAACTCGTTGGGCAGGCCCGCATTGGGGTAGGCCATGATGAGCGTATCGGCGACGTCGCTGAGTTCGGCGACGTGCGGGCGCATGGCGTTGGCGCCCAGCGCGCAGTTGAGCCCGATGGTGAAGGGCGAGGCGTGCCGCACCGAGTACCAGAAGGCGCTCGGCGTCTGGCCGCTCAGTGTACGGCCGGAAAGGTCGGTGATCGTCCCCGAGATCATGATCGGCAGCTCGAAGCCGCGCTGTTCGAAGATGCGCTGCGCCGCGAAGATGCCGGCCTTGGTGTTGAGCGTGTCGGTGATCGTCTCGAACAGCAGCGTGTCGGCGCCGCCATCGATCAGGCCGTTGATCGCCTCGGTGTAGCTCTCGGCGATCTGGTCGAAGGTGACGTTGCGGTGGCCGGGATTGTTGACGTCCGTCGACATCGACGCCGTCTTGTTGAGCGGGCCGAGCGCACCGGCGACGAACCGGCGCTTGCCGTCCCTTTCAAAGGCGATCTGCGCCGCTTCGCGCGCCAGCCGCGCGCCCGCGACGTTCATCTCATAGGCGAGCGCCTCCATGCCGTAATCGGCCATCACGATCGAGGTGGCCGAGAAGGTATTGGTCTCGCAGATGTCGGCGCCGGCGAGGAAATACTGCAGGTGGATGTCGCGGATCGCGTCGGGCCGGGTCAGCACCAGCAGGTCATTGTTGCCGCGCACGTCGCGGTGCCAGTCCTTGAACCGCTCGCCGCGATAGCCGACTTCGTCCAGCTTGAGCTGCTGGATCATCGTCCCCATCGCCCCGTCGAGCACCAGAATGCGCTCCTGGGCGGCCGCGGTCAGGGTGGCGCGGGCATCGGAATGGGGGGGCAGGGTCTTCATTGGGGAATCCTCTCGCGGACTGGGCCGCGCCGATCATCTAGGACTGGGGATATAAAGATATCTTTATATGATTGCCAGAGCCCGGGCAAGCAACGGTGTTTTGCGCTATCCGTTTGGCAGGAAACGCTTCTCCAAGGTGCCCGATGACTCCTTTCCTTCTCGTTCCCGGCCTCAACTGCGATGCGCGGGTCTATGCCGGCGTCGCGCAGGCCCTCTGGCCGTTCGGGCCGGTGACGATCGCCAGCCATCAGGCCGGCGACCGGATGGAAGCGATCGCCAAAGCGATCCTCGCCGACGCGCCGCCCAGATTCGCGTTGATCGGCTTTTCAATGGGCGGATACATCTGTTTCGAGATTCTCCGCCAGGCGTCCGAGCGGGTCCTCAAGCTCGGGCTGCTCGACACCACCGCCCGCCCCGACAGCGAAGAGGCGACCGCCAACCGCCGCCGCATGGTCGCGCTGGCCAACAAGGGCAGGTTCATCGAGGCCATAGAACTGACCTTTCCGAAGTCCGTGCACGAAGATAATGCGAGCAGTTCCGACCTGTATGCACTCCATCGCGGCATGGCCGAGGCCAACGGCCCAGCGATCTACGAGCAGCAGCAGGAAGCGATCATCCACCGTTCGGACTCACGTCCCCTGCTCGGCTCGATCAAGGTTCCGACGCTGGTGGTGGTCGGGGAGGGCGACCAGATCACGCCGCCCGATGCCGCCCGCGAGATGCATGAGGCCATCGCCGGCAGCAGGCTCCTCGTCGTTCCGAGGGCGGGGCACCTCGCGCTGCTGGAGCAGCCCGAACCGGTGCACGCGGCGCTCAGGGAGTGGGCCGTAGCCTGACTTCACAATTCGCCTCAAATTAACCCGGTCGCAACCACGATCCGGGAGTGTGCGGCACCGACCAGGCGGGCGGCGTTAGTATGCCCGCGACTTCCGGCCGAGGTGCGCATTGAGTTCTGTAGCCCGCTTCTGGCGCCTTGCTGCGCTGATGCTGTTGATTGCCCCTGTCCTTGCGGCCTGCGGCACGTCCGTCGGCACCTCGGGCGTCAAGCGCTCGGCCTTCACCGAGAAAGAGTTCGGCGTCAAAGCCTCGCCGCGCGTCACCAAGACAAAGTACCCGCCGCGCGGTGGCGGGCGGGTGATGCCCACCAAGCCTTACACCGTGCGCAACGTGACCTATCAGCCGGTTGCCGGCCCCGGCTATGTCGAGCGCGGCAAGGCGTCGTGGTACGGTCAGGACTTCCACGGTCGCCGCACTGCCAATGGCGAAATCTTCGGTGCCTACTATCTGACGGCGGCCAGCCCCGTGCTGCCGATCCCCAGCTATGCGCGCGTCACCAATCTCGAGAACGGCCGCTCGGTGATGGTGCGCATCAACGACCGCGGGCCCTACATGTCGGGCCGCATCATCGATTTGAGCTACCAGGCGGCGGAAGCGCTGGGCTATCGCGCCAAGGGCAGCGCCAGCGTCGAGGTCCGCTATGTCGGCCCGGCGCCGCTCAACACCGACGACAACAAGATGCTCATGGCCTCGCTCAACCGCGAGACCCGTATCGAGCAGCAGGGCCAGACGACGATGATCGCCATGGCCGACACGCCGCACGCGCCGGTGCCGCGTTCCGGCCCGACCTCGCGCGATCCGCTGTCGGGCGGCCTCATCGGCGACATCATCAATATGTTCGGCTATGCCGAAGCGGACCAGTCGGTGAACGGCGCCATCGCCGCCGCCGAGGCTATGGCGGTGAGCGATCCGGCGCTCGCCGAATGGCGGGACTCGGTCGATGCCGACGCGCTCAAGGTTCGCGCCGTGCTCGGCATCTTCAATGACCCCGTACGGGCCGTCACCGTGGCCGAATCCTTTGCCATGCTGGGCGCCGTCGACGAGGAAACGCTCGATCTGGGCGGCAATCCGGCCACACGATTGACATTGACCCATCTTAAGCCCGGTGTCGCACGCGCCGATGTGGTGTCGCTGGCGCGGCAACTTGGCCTTTCCGAGCCAGTTATCTGATACTCGCTAGACGCGCCTCGCCCGGGCGCGGGGACATGGTTGGATGATGCGGTTTCTGGCACTCATGTTGCTGGCCTGCCTGGCGGCGTTCGTTGCGCCCGCTTCCGCGCAGGAATTTGAAACCAAGGCCAAGTTCGGCGTGCTGATGGACTACGAGTCCGGCACGATCCTGCTCAACAAGAATGCCGACGAGCGGCTCGAGCCGGCCAGCATGGCCAAGCTGATGACGCTGGCGGTGGTGTTCACCTACATCCAGCAGGGCAAGCTCTCCCTCGACGACGAGTTCTTCATCTCCGAGAATGCCTGGCGCACCGGCGGCGCGGCCTCGGGCGGCTCGACCATGTTCGCCGAGCTCAACTCGCAGATCAGGGTCGAGGATCTCATCAGATCCGTGATCATCCAGTCGGGCAATGACGCCGCGATCGCGCTCGCCGAGGGGATCGGCGGCACCGAGCAGACCTTCTCGCGCATCGCCAACCAGCTCGCCAAGCAGATCGGGCTCAACAGCTCGCATTTCGTCAATTCCACCGGCCTGCCGGACCCCGACCAGTATTCGACCGCGCGCGATCTCGCGACGCTCGCCCGCTACCTGATCCAGACCTTCCCCGAATTCTACGCCATCTTCGCGGAGCCCGAATTCACCTGGAACAAGATCCGCCAGCTCAACCGCAATTCGCTGCTCGAAACCGGCATCGGCGTGGACGGCCTCAAGACCGGCCATACCGAGGCCTCGGGCTATGGCGAGGTGATCTCGGCACCCAATGACGGCCGCCGCTTGATCGCCGTGATCCACGGGCTCGAAACGATGCGCGAACGCACCGAGGAGGGCCGCAAGCTCATTACCTGGGGTATGCGCGGCTTCGAGCTGCTGCCGGTCTATGCAAAGGACCAGGTGGTGGCCTATGCCAACGTCTATGGCGGCAAGGAACCCAATGTGGGGCTCGTGGGCAAGGACAGGATCGATCTCTTCCTGCCCAAGGGGGCGGAGAACTGTCCGGTGGCGACCGTGACCTACAAGGGACCGTTGCGCCCGCCGGTGCTGCAGGGTCAGCAGGTGGGCAAGCTCAACATCTTCTGCGCCGATGTGCTGGTGCAGGAGACGCCGCTCTATGCGACCGCCACGGTCGAGGACGGCGATCTGTTCCGCAAATCCGCCGACGCCGCCAAGCACCTGCTGCTGGGCTGGCTTCCCTGATGCTCGACCGCTCGCCGCCCAGCCACGGCCGCTTCATCACCTTCGAGGGCGGGGAGGGCGTCGGCAAATCGACCCAGGTCAAGCGCCTCGTCGCAGCCCTGGGCGACCAGTCGATCGAGGCCGTGCGCACCCGCGAGCCGGGCGGCACGCCCAAGGCCGAAGCGATCCGCGCTTTCATCCTGCAGGGCCGCTCGGAGGCCTGGGGGCCGGGTGCCGAAGCGGTGCTGTTCGCCGCCGCCCGCTACGATCATGTGAGCCAGCTCATCGCCCCCAATCTCGACGGCGGCCGCTGGGTGATCTCCGATCGATTCTCGGACTCGACCCGCGCCTATCAGGGCCTGACCGGCGGCGTCGATGTGCGGCTCATCGATGCCCTCGAAGTGCTGGCGCTCAATGGCCACAAGCCCGATCTCACCATCGTGCTCGACATGGACCCGGAAACCGCGTTCCGCCGCGTGCTCGAGCGCGAGCGCGAGGCGATGCTGGCCGAGACCGGCGACCGCTTCGAGAAGGAAGACCTTGAGTGGCACAAGCGGCTGCGCGACGCCTTCCTCGCCATCGCGCGCAACAATGCCGACCGCTGCGTCATCATTCCGGCCAACCAGACGGAAGACGCCCTCGCCGACGAAATCTGGGATGTGATGACCCGCCGCTTCCCCGAGCTGCAGTACGAGCACACGGCGTGAGCGACGACGAAATTCGCGAGCCCGACCAGCTCGAGGGCGTGCCATTGCCCGAGCGCCGCGGCCACGTCGTGGGCCACGAGGCGGCGCGCGCCAGCATCATGGCGGCGCTCGACGCGGCACGGCTCCCCAGTGGCATCATGCTCCATGGGCCCCGCGGCATCGGCAAGGCGACGCTCGCCTTCGACATTGCCCGCCAGGTGTTCGCCCGCACCGGCGACGAGAGCCCGGACCATGTCGCCGCGCAGGTGGCGGCGGGCGCCTATCCGAACCTGCGCGTGCTGCGCAAGGCGCCACGCGAGACGGGGAAGGGCTTCTATACCGCCATCCGCGTCGAGGAAGTCCGCGGCCTGATCGAGGAAAGCCGGATGACGCGCGGCCGCGCCGGCTTCCGCATCGTCATCGTCGACGCCATCGACGACTGCAATCCGTCCTCGGCCAATGCCCTGCTCAAGATTCTCGAGGAGCCGCCGCCGGAGACGCTGTTCCTGCTCGTCTCGCACCGGCCCGGCGGGCTGCTGCCCACCATCAAGTCGCGCTGCCACGCCGTGGCGCTGCGCCCGCTGGGCGACGACGATGTCCGCCGCATCGTGCCGGAGGCGACGGACGCCGCCATCGAGCTCGCCGCCGGCATCCCGCGCCGCGCCTTCGAGGCGTTGGCGATGGGGGAAGACAAGGGCCTCAACGCCCTCCAGGGCTGGCTGCGCGCGCCCGGCAGCGGCGCGGCATCGGTCTATCTTGGCGTCGCCGACGTGCTGGCGGCCGAAAAGGACGGCACCGCCTATGCCTTCGGCCGGCAGATGCTGCTCGACTGGATCGCGGGCGAAGCCCGCAACGCCGCCCAATCGGGCGCCAGGCCGCGGCTTGCCTCGGCTGGTGAGCTATGGGAGAAGGCCAACGCCCTGTTCGCCGACGCCGAGGAATACAATCTCGACGCCCGGCAGACGCTGATCTCGCTGTTCGACGCGATCAGGCGGCACGCCCAGACCCATCTCCTACCAGCCGAAGCCCGATGACCCGGAACGCCTACTACGTCACCACCGCGATCGCCTATCCCAATGGAGAGCCCCATATCGGGCACGCCTATGAGATGGTCGCCACCGATGCCATCGCCCGCTGGCGCAGGCTCGAGGGCCGCGAGGTGTTCTTCCTCACCGGCACCGACGAACACGGCCTCAAGATGGTGCAGACGGCGCAGCGCGAGGGGCTGAGCACGCGCGAGCTCGCCGACCGCAATTCGCAGCGCTTCCGCGACCTCGCCGCCGCGCTCGACATCTCCAATGACGACTTCATCCGCACCACCGAGGAGCGGCATTTCAGGTCGAGTCAGGAAATCTGGAACCGCATGGCGGCCGCCAACAATGGCGACATCTACCAGTCGACCTACAAGGGCTGGTACTCGGTCCGCGACGAGGCCTATTTCGACGCCGACGAGTTGACCGACGGTGAGGGCGGCAAGAAGCTCGCGCCCTCGGGCGCCGAAGTGAAATGGGTGGAGGAAGACAGCTATTTCTTCCGTCTCTCGGCTTACCAGGACCGGTTGCTGAAGCTCTACGAGGAGCAGCCCGATTTCATCGCGCCTGCCGAACGGCGCAACGAGATCATCTCCTTCGTCAAGCGCGGCCTGCAGGACGTGTCGATTTCGAGAACGACGTTCGACTGGGGCATCCCGGTCCCGAACGCGCCGGGCCATGTGATGTATGTGTGGGTCGATGCGCTCACCAACTACATCACCGGCGTCGGCTTCCCCGACGACAAGAGCGAGCAGTTCAAGACGTTCTGGCCGGCCGACCTGCACGTCATCGGCAAGGACATCATCCGCTTCCACACCGTCTATTGGCCGGCGTTCCTGATGAGCGCGGGCCTGCCGGTGCAGAAGCGCGTCTTCGCGCACGGCTTCCTGACGTCCGAGGGCAAGAAGATGTCGAAGTCGCTCGGCAACGTCGTCGATCCCTTCGCCGTCGTCGACGAGTTCGGCGCCGATCCCGTCCGCTACTACTTCCTGCGCGAAATCTCGTGGGGGCAGGACGGCGACTGGGGTCGCGAGAAGTTCGTCAACCGCAGCAATGCCGACCTCGCCAACAATTTCGGCAACCTGGCGCAGCGCTCGCTGTCGATGATCGCCAAGAACTTTGGCGGCCAGATGCCGCCGCGCCAGCTCGGTTCGGGCGAGGACAACAAGGTGATCGCCGAGACCATCCTCGCCATCGAGCGCATGACGGTCGCCATGGCCACCGAGCAGTTGCACGAGGCGGCGGCCGAGCTTGTCGCCGCGCTCAGCGCCGCCAACCTCTATTTCGCCGAACAGGCGCCGTGGGGGAAGAAGGACGACATGGCGCGCATGGGGGCGATCCTCGCCACCACGGCCGACATCGTGCGCCGCGCCGCCATCGCCGCGCAGCCCTTCGTGCCGACCGCGGCCGACAAGATGCTCGACCTCCTCGCCGTGCCGGCGGACCAGCGGCAGCTCGAACACGCCCTCGACCCGGACCTCTTCATCGCGCCGCAGACGCAACTGCCACCGCCCGAGCCGGTGTTCAGGAAGTTCGAGCAGGCCAAGGCCGGCTGACGTGATCGTCGACTCCCATTGCCATCTCGACTTCCCCGAGCTCGCGGCGGATCGCGCCGGGGTCATTGCGCGGGCGAAGGCCAATGGCGTCGAGCGCATGGTCACCATCTCGACCCGCGTCAGGCGCTTCGGCGAGGTCGCGGCGATCGCCGACGAGAACCCCGAGATCTGGTGCAGTGTCGGTACGCACCCGCACAATGCGCATGAGGAGCCAGAGGTAACGACCGCCGACCTGGTGCGCCTCGCCGGGCATCCGCGCTGCGTCGCCATCGGCGAGGCCGGCCTCGACTACCACTATCCGGGCGACTACCCGGCACAGACCCTGGGCTTCCGCCTCCACATCGCGGCGGCGCGCGAGACCGGCCTGCCCCTCGTCATCCATGCCCGCGAAGCCGACGACGATATCGCCGCGATCCTCGAGGACGAAACGGGGCAGGGGGGCGCCTTCCCGTTCGTGCTGCACTGCTTTTCGTCGGGCCTCGAACTCGCCCGCCGCGGCCTGGCGCTGGGCGGCTACATCTCGTTCTCGGGCATCCTGACCTTCAAGAATGCCGCGACCATCCAGCAAGCGGCGACGATGGCGCCCGCCGACCGCATCCTGGTCGAAACCGACGCGCCATACCTCGCGCCGATCCCATATCGCGGCAAGCCGAACGAGCCGGGCTACGTCCGGCACACGGCCGAAAAGCTCGCCGAGCTGCGCGGTGTCTCGCTGGCCGAAATCGGCGACACGACGACCGACAATTTCTTCCGGCTGTTCAGCAAGGCGAAGCGCTGATGGCCGCCGCCACGCAGATCGTCGCCACGATCATGGGCTGCGGCTCATCGGGCGGCGTGCCGCGTATCGGCGGCAATTGGGGCGTCTGCGATCCGGCCGAACCCAAAAACCGCCGCAGCCGCTGCTCGCTGCTGATCGAGGGGCGGACCGGCGACAGCCCGCCGACGCGCATCGTCGTCGACACCGGCTGCGACCTGCGTGAGCAGCTCCTGGCCCATGAAGTCGATCGCGTCGAGGCCGTGCTCTACACGCACGAGCACGCCGACCACACGCATGGCATCGACGATCTGCGCGTGCTGGCGCTCAACAACCGCAGGCGCGTCGACGTCTATTTCAGCCACGAAGCCGCGCAGCGCATCGTGCCGAGCTTTTCGTACTGCTTCACCGCGCCGCCCGGCAGCGGCTATCCGCCCATCCTCAACCAGAACCTGATCGCGGCGGGCCAGCCCCTGGTGGTCAGCGGGCCCGGCGGCGACATCGAGATTCTGCCGTTCAGACAGGACCATGGCGACATCTTCTCACTCGGATTCCGGGTCGGAAGCTTCGCCTATTCCTGCGACCTGAGCGGCATCCCGGCGGTCTCCGACGCCGCCGTGTCGGGCCTCGACGTCTGGGTGCTCGATGCGCTGCGCCCGGCGCCGCATCCGAGCCATCTGAGCCTCAGCGAGGCCCTCCAGCACGTCGAGCGCTATGCGCCGCGCCAGGCCGTGCTCACCAATCTTCACATCGATCTCGACTACGCCCAGACCGACGCCATCACGCCGCCGAACGTCCGGCCGGCCTTTGACGGCCTGCAGATCGATGTGAGCGCCGGCACCATCATCAGCCCGAGGTAACGCCATGCCGTTCGACTCCATCGCCACCGGCATCGCGCCCAGTTCCGCGCCGATCAGCGACGCCAATCGTGCCGGCAACCATGTGTGGCTCGTGGCCATCGCCGAGGACCCAAAGACCGGCGAGATCGTCCAGGGCGGCATCGAGGACCAGACGCGCCAGACGCTCAACAATCTCGATCAGGCGGTGCGCGCTGCGGGCGGCACGCTGCGCGACATCGTCGACCTGCGCGTGTTTCTGATCGAGCGCGCCGACGCCAGGGGCATGAACAAGGTCTACGCCGAGTTCTTCACGACCAAGCCGTACCCGGTGCGCGCCACGGTCGTGGTCAAGGAGCTGCTGGCCGACGGCCTCAGGATCGAGATCACGGCAACGGCCGTGCTGGCACCGGCCTGACATTTGGATCAAATGCCGGCAATTCCAGCCGGTCCGATCCATCCGATAGTTCCATAATATATCTTATGCGAATCGCAGGGATACCGAAATGACCGCCGACGCGACGCCTATCCAGCCCTCCCGCGACATCTCCCGCCTGCTCGAAATCATGGCCGCGCTGCGCAATCCCGACGGCGGCTGCCCGTGGGATCTCGCGCAGGACTACATGTCGATCCGCAACTACACGATCGAGGAAGCCTACGAGGTCGCCGACGCCATCGAGCGGCAGGACTTCGACGATCTGCGCGACGAACTCGGCGATCTGCTGCTGCAGCCCGTGTTCCACGCCCAGATGGCGACCGAGGACGGCCGGTTCGATTTCGGCGATGTCGTCCAGGCGATCACCGAGAAGCTGATCCGCCGTCATCCGCATGTGTTCGGCGAACAGGCCGCGCGTGACGCCGGCGGCGCCAAGGCGCGCTGGGACGACGTCAAGGAGGACGAGCGCAAGGCCAAAGCCAGCAAGCGCGACGGCGAGGCCTCGGTGCTCGATGACGTGCCCATGGTGCTCCCGTCCCTCGCCCGCGCCGAAAAGCTCACCAAGCGCGCCGCCAAGGTCGGCTTCGACTGGCCCGACGTGCCCGCGGTGCTGGCCAAGGTCACCGAGGAGCTGGACGAGCTCCAGGCGGCCGCGACCAACAGGCAGCGCCATGAGGAGATGGGCGATCTGCTGTTCGCCGTCGCCAATCTGGCGCGGCACCTGCACATCGACCCCGAAGCGGCGCTGCGCGACGCCAACGCCAAGTTCACCCGCCGCTTCCACTATGTCGAGGATCGCGCGAAAGCGGACGGCGTCGCCATGGCAGATGCCGGCCTCGAACGGCTCGACGGCTACTGGAACGAGATCCGCGCCGCGGACAAGGCGAGCTAAGCCGCCTCGATCCGTCCGGCGAAGCGCTGCACGAGGCTGTCGCGGTGGCGCGGTTCGACGCGCACTTCGTAGGTCTGACCCTCCTCGTCCGGCTCGTCCTTGCCGATGATCTCGGCGTGGCCGTAGAGCCAGCCCACGTCGGCGCCGTTGGTGTGCGGAATGCGCACGCGATAGAGCTTGCTCTTGAGCCCCAGCGTCGTCTCGACCGCCGCGAGCAGCGTGTCGACGCCCTCGCCCGTCTGCGCCGAGACCGGCACTGTGGCCGCGACCTGCCCAGCCGCATGCAGCGTCTGCAGCACGTCGCGGTGCTCGAGCAGATCGACCTTGTTCCAGACCTCGATGATCGGCGTCTTCTCGGCCGAAACGCCGAGCTCGGTGAGCACTTTGAGCACGTCCGACGCCTGCGCGGCGCTATCGGGATTGGCGACGTCGCGCACATGGAGGATCACGTCGGCGCCGGTAACCTCCTCGAGCGTCGCCCGGAACGCCGCGACAAGCGTCGTGGGCAGCTCCGACACGAAGCCGACCGTGTCCGACAGCATCACCTGCCGGCCATGCGGCAGCTCGAGCTTGCGCAGCGTCGTGTCGAGCGTCGCAAAGAGCAGGTTCTCGGCAAAAACCCCTGCCCCGGTCAGCCGGTTGAACAGGCTCGACTTGCCGGCATTGGTGTAGCCCACGAGCGCCACGATCGGGATCTGCACCGCCTCGCGGCCGCTGCGCTGCTGCGTGCGGGTCTTCTTGACCTTTTCGAGCCGTTCCTCGAGCAGCTTGACGCGCTCCTCGATCAGGCGGCGGTCGGTTTCGATCTGGGTTTCGCCCGGACCACCGAGGAAGCCGAAGCCGCCGCGCTGGCGCTCGAGGTGGGTCCAGCTCCGCACCAGCCGGCTGCGCTGATAGTTGAGGTGCGCCAGCTCGACCTGCAGCACGCCTTCGCGCGTTGCGGCGCGCTCGCCGAAAATCTCGAGGATCAGCGCCGTCCGGTCCAGCACCTTGGCGCCGGTTTCCGTCTCGAGGTTGCGCTGCTGCACCGGCGCGAGCGCGGCATCGACGAGCAGCAGCTCGATCTTGCCGTCCTTGACCTTCTGCTTGAGCTCATCGACATGGCCGCCCCCGATGAAGGTCGCGGGCTTGACCTCGCGCACCTTGACGATCTCGGAGAACACCATCTCGACGCGGATCGCATTGGCGAGCCCCTCGAACTCGGCCTGGCGCGCCTCGATCGAGTGCGACGTCACCCTGCCCCGGACGTCGGGCACAATAAGGCCCACCCGCGTCGGGGCCGGGCGGGTGTCGACAAACGGCTGAGGGCCGCCGGAGCGGTCCTCGTCATCCATGAAATCGGTCATGCCGTGTACTTAATCGTCCACGTGCTCGGGATCAAACAGCTGGATCGGCGCACCGGGCATGATGGTCGAGATCGCGTGCTTGTAGACCAGTTGCGACTGAGCATCGCGGCGCAGCAGCAAGCAGAAATTGTCGAACCAGGTAATGACGCCCTGCAACTTGACGCCGTTCACGAGGAATATCGTGACCGGGACCTTCTGCTTGCGAACGTGATTGAGAAACGCATCCTGTAGATTTTGTGCCTTTTCGCCGGGCATTTGTGGCCTCTTGTCAAATTCGGCGGTCTTGTCTGCCGCCAAGACTTACCATCCGGCAGACCTGATCTGTCCGCCGGTCGGTTTATCTGGTCCGCCCCTCCCCACGATCGGCACTATGCCATGCCGGGTTCTACCTGCCTAGCAGAACCATCTCAGAGGCCGAGAGACTTGATCTTGCGGTGCAGCGCGCTGCGCTCCATGCCCACGAACTCCGCGGTCTTGGAGATGTTGCCGCCGAACCGCTCGATCTGCGCCATCAGATACTGCCGCTCGAACACTTCGCGCGCCTCGCGCAGCGGCAGGCTCATCAGATGCGCGGACTCATCGGTGTCGCCCACCGTCGGCAGCACCTCGCCGATGTCGGACGGCAGCATCTGCGCCGTGATGAGACCATTCTCGGGCTGGCTGTCCTTGATCAGGATCAGCAGCCGCTCGATCGAATTGCGCAGCTGCCGGGCATTGCCCGGCCAGTCCTGCGCCTGCAGCACGGCGATCGCATCGGAGCCGATGGTGAGGCTCTTGAGGTTGTGCATGCGCGCGATCTGGTCGAGGAACAGATCGACCAGCGCCGGCACGTCCTCGCGCCGCTCCTTGAGCGGGGTGAGCTGCAGCGGCACGATCGACAGCCGGTGGAACAAATCGGAGCGGAACGCCTGCTCCTCGATGAGCTGCGCCACATTCTGCGAACTGCCCGCGATGATGCGCACGTCGATCGGCACCGCCACCGTGCCGCCCACGCGGTTGAACTTGTTCTCGACCAGGATGCGCAGCAGCGCCCCCTGCGCCGCCGCTGGCAGCGCCGCGACTTCGCTCAGATAGAGCGTGCCGCCATGCGCCCGCTCCAGCGCGCCCACTTCGGTGCGCACCGTGCCGGTCTTTTCGCGCGTCTCGCGGCCGAACAGCACCATCTGTACTTCGTCGGTCGAATAGAGCGAGCAGTTGATTTCGACGAAGGGCGCCTCGGCGCGCGGGCTGTGCTGGTGCACGAGCCGCGCCGCGAGCCCCTTCCCCGACCCCGACGGGCCGGAGATGAAGATGCGCGAATTGGTCGGCGCCGATTTCTCGATCACCCCGCGCGCCGCCTGCAGCACACCCGACACGCCAACCATCTCGCCGCCCTGCGAATTGGCCTTGCCGCGCAGCTCCTCGACCTCGCTCTTGAGCCGCGTCGCCTCCATGGCGCGCTGCGTGATCAGCAGCAGCCGGTCGATCTTGAACGGCTTTTCGATGTAGTCGTAGGCGCCGCGCCGGATCGCCGACACGGCGGTTTCGACATTGCCGTGGCCCGAGATCATGACCACCGGCATTTCCGGATGCTGGGTCTGGAACACATCGAGCAGCTGCAGCCCGTCGAGCCGCGAGCCCTGCATCCAGATGTCGAGGAACACCAGGCTCGGCCGCCGCCGCGCAATCTCGTTGAGGGCGGAATCGGCGTCGTGCGCCTGCCGCGTCTCATACCCTTCGTCTTCGAGGATGCCCGCGATCAGGTCACGGATATCGTCCTCGTCGTCCACGATCAGAATGTCACGCGCCATACTACGTCTTCTCCACCGCCAGCACGGGCGGCTCCTCTCGGCCTTCGGGCTGGAGCTCTGACGCAGCCTCGCCTTCGGCTCTCTCGTTGGACGGTTCCGCCGGCTCGTTGGGAGAATTGAGCGGCAGGGTGAAGGTGAAGCAGGCGCCAACGCGCCCCGCCTCGTCGGGTTCGGCGTCGATCAGGTCGACCGTACCGCCATGCTGTTCGATGATCCGGGCGACAATGGCAAGCCCCAGTCCGGTGCCTTTTTCGCGCGTGGTCACATAGGGTTCGAGCAGGCGCTGCCGGTTTTCCTTCGGCCAGCCCTTGCCGTTGTCGGAGATCGACAGGCGCGCCTTGTCGCCCTCGGGGTGCACGTTGACCGTGATCAGCGGGTCCTTGATCGCCTCGATGCCGGCCCCCTCGATGGCCTCGGTGGCGTTCTTGATCAGGTTGGTCAGCACCTGCGAGATCAGCCGCTGGTCGAAATAGGCGGTCAGCGGCGCCTCGGGCAGCTCCATCTTGATCTGGAGGTCTGGCAGCCGCACGCTTTCGAGGAACACCGAATTGCGCACTGTCTCGGTCAGGTCGCCCAGCACCGGCTTGGCTTCCGGCATCCGCGCGAAAGACGAGAACTCGTCCACCATGCGCCCGATATCGCCCACCTGCCTCAGGATCGTGTTGATCGATTTGTCGAAGACCTCGAAATCGTCCTCGAGCTTTTTGGCGTAGCGGCGGCGCAGGCGCTCGGCCGAAAGCTGGATCGGCGTCAGCGGGTTCTTGATCTCATGCGCGATGCGGCGCGCCACATCGGCCCAGGCGCCGGTGCGCTGCGCCGACAGCAGATCGGTGATGTCGTCGAGCGTGATCACATAGCCCTTGGACTCGGCCATCGTGCCTTCGCGCGTCAGCTGCACCTGGTAGGTCCGGTAGTCCGGCCCCGAGCCGATCTCGATCTGGTCGCGGATCTGGCCGCGCCGCGACGATTTCGCCCGGTCGACGATCTGGGCCAGCGCCGGCACGACTTCGCCCAGTTGCTGGCCGACCACCGACAGCTCGTCATGCCCCAGCATTTCCGAGGCGCGCGCGTTGAACAGCGTGATCGCCCCGAACGCGTCGAGGCCGATGATGCCGGCCGACACGCCCTCCACCACCGCCTCGGTGAACTGCCGGCGCTTCTCGTTGGTCTCGTTGGCCTGGACCAGCGCCACGTGCTGGGTCTTGAGCTGGCGCGTCATGGTGTTGAAGCGGTTGCTCAGATCGCGCAGATCGCCCCTGCCCGGCAGCACCGGCACCTGCACGTCGAGGTCGCCGTTCGATACGCGGTTGGAAGCGATCATCAGATTGCGGATCGGGTCGACGAAGCGGTTGGCGAGCGCGATCCCCACCCACAGCGCCGCCAGCAGCAGCACCAGGGCGAGGCCCAGATACATGATCGTGAAGGTGATCTGGAACACCAGCCGGTTGGATTCGTACTGGCGGTACTCGGTGACGTTGTCGTCGGTGAGCCGCATGAATTCGAGCACTTCGGCGTTCACCGGCCGCGCCACGAACAGATAGGTATCGTCATAGCCGCGCAGCTTCTGGATGGCGCCTACGAGTTGGGTGTCGCCCGGCGAAATCAGCGTCGGCACGCCCTCGGTGACATGCGGGATGAGGCCGTCGGGAAGCTGCGGCGACACGTTCTGCGCGTTGATCTGGGCCCGCATCAGCGTATCGCCGTCGCTCGACACCAGCGTCGCAAAGGGCAGCGAGCGCGTCACGGCGAGCGCCGTGAGGATGCGCTGATACTGCACGCGGTCGGTCTCGAACGTCGCCCGCGCCTGCTCGAGCTCGCCCGCGGTCCAGATGATGTCGTCGCGCAGCACCTGCGCGTGCTCGAGCATGTAGGAGCGCGCCACGAGCCGCGATGCTTCCACCATGGTCTTGGTGCGCTCGGAGAACCACTGGTCGAGGCCCTGGTTGAGCGAGATGGTCGCAACGATCGCCACGATGATCGCCGGCACCGCCGCGGCCGCCGCGAACATCGCCACCATGCGCAGTTGCAGCCCCGAGCCGGCCTGCCGCAGGAAGCGCGACTGGAGCAGCAGCATCGCCTCGGTGACGACCAGCGCGATCACGAGGAGCACCAGCAGGCCGTTGGCGATCCAGATGATCGTCCATACCTCCGGCGTCGGCTCGATATTGGTCGTCCCCGTCATGATCAGGAACGAGCCCGACGCCACCAGCACCGACAGCACCACGATGATGAGGCCGACCGCGCGCAGCGCCTTGCGGCCGCGCTCGGTGAACAGAGAATTGGTGGGAGCTGGCGGCGCTGCGTCCTGCTCGGCCGGGAAGCCAGTGCTGGCCAGTGCTGTGTCGCTCATGTCACAGACCGTTTCCCGGAATGCCGCAAAGTGGAGGTAAGGTGACCCAATCGAGCCGACCCTTCAAGACAATTGTTGCCGAAATGTGACACTACCCTGTCCGGGCGGCTTGAACCTGTTGGGATTGTGCGCATTCTAGGCAGATGTCGCGAGCCTTCGTCTCAGAACCCGGCGCCTCCACCCTCGTCCGTGCCACCGAAGAATCGGCGCGCAACACGGCCGACGTCTACCGCACCATCGAGCCCGATTTCGACTTCGAGGTCCGCCAAGGCCGCAACGGCTGGATGATCGCGCGGCTGAAGAAGGACGGAACGTTCGACTCATGGGTCGAGGAGTAGTCGCGGAGCCCATCCCCCATCGGGCCGCGAAAGCCGGGACGGGGCTTCGCCCGGCCATGACGGACCGAGGAGTTTGCGCAAACTCCCAGCTTTCGCGGGCTGCCGGAAGGTGGATGCCCTACCCGCCCCGCCGGCTGTGCTTGACGATCTCGATCGAATGCGCGCGGATTTTCTTGCGCAGCGTATTGCGGTTGAGCCCCAATAGCTCCGACGCCTTGATCTGGTTGCCGCCGCAGGCATTGAGCACCATGGCGATCAGCGGTGCTTCCACCTTGTCGAGCACGCGCTGGTAGAGCCCGGCCGGCGGCAGCTTGGGTTCGTGCTCGCGCAGCAATTGCGCCACATGCGTTTCGACCGCCGACGACACGTCCATCGGATCGGACGCGACCGGCACCGACTGCCGGTCGGCGATGTTGAGCTCGGTCTGCACGATCTCGCGCGAGATGCTCTCATCGGCATAGAGCGCGCTCAGTCGCCGCACGAGGTTCTCGAGCTCGCGCACATTGCCCGGCCATGCATAGGCCTGCATCAGCTTGATCGCGTCGGGCGAGATGGTCTTGACCGGCTCGCCCTCGCGCTGCGCCGCGCGCAGGAAATGGTTAACCAGATCGGTGATGTCGTCGGTGCGCTCGCGCAGCGGCGGCAGTCGGATTGGAACGACGTTCAGGCGATAATAGAGATCCTCGCGGAACAGGCCCTGCCGGATCATCTGGCCGAGGTCGCGATGCGTGGCGGCGACGATGCGCACGTTCGACTTGATCGGCGTGCGCCCGCCCACCATCGTGTACTCGCCCTCCTGCAGCACGCGCAGCAGCCGCGTCTGGGCGTCCATGGGCATGTCGCCGATCTCGTCGAGGAACAGCGTTCCACCTTCGGCCTGCTCGAAGCGGCCCGACGACCGCGACGTGGCGCCGGTGAAGGCGCCCTTCTCGTGTCCGAACAGTTCGGCCTCGATCAGATCGCGCGGGATCGCCGCCATGTTGATGGCGACGAACGGCCCGTTCCGGCGCCGGCCGAAATCGTGCAGCGCGCGCGCCACCAGTTCCTTGCCGGTGCCGCTCTCGCCGGTGATGGTCACCGTCAGGTCGGTCTGCATCAGCCGCGCCAGCGCGCGGTAGATGTCCTGCATCGCGGCCGACCGGCCGACCAGCGGCATCGTCTCGCCTGGCTCGTCGGCCTTCTTGCTGTCCTTGCCCGGCTTTCTCGCATCGGCGAGCGCCCGCGCCACCACCGAGAGCACTTCGGTGATGTCGAACGGCTTGGGCAGGTACTCATACGCCCCCACCTCATTGGCGCGGATCGCCGTCATGAAGGTGTTCTGCGCGCTCATCACCACGATGGGCAGGTCGGGCCGGAGCTTCTTGATCTTGGGCATGATCTCGAAGGCATTGCCGTCCGGCATCATCACGTCGGTGATCAGCAGGTCGCCCTCGCCGCGGCTCGCCCAGTTCCACATGGTCGACAGATTGCCCGTCGGGCGCACCTCGTAGCCGGCGCGCGACAGCGCCTGGTTGAGCACCATGCGGATGGCCGCGTCGTCATCGGCGAGCAGGATCGTATGGCTCATTGGACAGCGCCCCCGGACGTCTCTTCAGGCATCTCTAAACCTCTCGCGACCGGCAGCAGCACGCGGAAGCGCGTGCGGCCCGGACGGCTGTCGTGGTCGATCACGCCACCGTGGTCGCCGACAATCTTGGCTACCAATGCAAGTCCCAGGCCACTTCCATTGGCTTTGGTCGTCACGAACGGATCGAACAGGATCGGCAGGAGGTCGGCCGGTACGCCCGGCCCGTTGTCCTCGATGACGATCTCGAGCGGCAGCGAGATACGCTGCGCCACGCCCTGCACCGCGATGCGGATGCCTGGGCGGAAGGCCGTCGAGATGCGGATTTCGCCTTTCGGTGTCCGTTCAAGGGCTTCCGCGGCATTCTTCACCAGATTGAGGAAGACCTGGATGAGCTGGTCGCGGTTGCCATAGACCGGCGGCAGCGACGGATCGTAGTCCTCCGAGAAGGTGATGTTCCGCGCCACGCCGTTCTTGGCGAGCAGCTTAACCCGGTCGAGCACGACGTGGATGTTGATCGCCTCGCGCTCGATCGGCCGGTCGTCGCCGAACACTTCGACGCGGTCGATCAGGTCGACGATCCGGTCCACCTCCTCGCGCACGAGCCGGGCTAGCGGCAGCTCGTCCGCCGTCACCGACTGTTCGAGGAGCTGCGCCGCGCCCCGGATGCCCGACAGCGGGTTCTTGATCTCATGGGCGAGCATCGAGGCGAGGCCGGTCACCGAGCGCGCCGCGCCGCGGCTGACCAGCTGCCGGTCGATCTTGTCGGCCATCGTACGCTCCTGGAAAAGCAGCGCCACGCGCGCATCGAAGTCGGAGATGGGGCTGGCGAACACGTCCACGATCCTGTCGTCCGCCGCGTCGCCGAACCGCGCCGACCCGACGCGGACGCGATACTCGGTCATCGGCGCGCGTCGCTCCGCCACCGACTGCGCCAGCGCCACGATGGGCGAGCCGAAGGCGATCAGATCGTCGAGCCGCTGCCGGCTCAGCACGCTGGTCGAGGCGCCGAAGAAGGTCTCGGCCGCATAGTTCACGAAGACAATCTTGCGGTCCTCGTCGATCACGATCACCGGCTGCGGCAGGGCCTGCAGCACGGCTGTGCTGAGCCCCGGCGCGACGAGCTCATTCATGCCGCCTCCTGCCGCTCACCGGAGAAGATTGATTCAATCAGGCCAATGACTTCTGCTGGAGTCTGCGACTCGAGCATCATCCTACGCGTCGCCTTCGATACCGGCAGGTTTGAGGCTTCGAGGTACCAGTCGAGATGCTTGCGCGCCGCCCGCACGCCGACCTCGACGCCGTACTCGCCCAGCACGCCTTCATAGTGCTCGACAACGATCGCGGTGAGTTCCGCTCCGGTCGGCGCATCGTCCGCATCCTCGCCCACGAGCCCCGCCGCGACCTGGCCGACCACCCAGGGCTGCCCTTGCGCCCCGCGCCCGATCATCACCGCCGCGGCGCCCGACAGTTCCAGCGCTTCGCGCGCCCTCGCAAGATCGGTGATGTCGCCATTGACCACCACCGGCACCGCCACCGCCTCGACCACCGCCCGCACCGGCGCCCAGCGCGCGCTGCCCTTGTAGAACTGCTGCCGCGTCCGTCCGTGCACGGTGACCATCTGCGCCCCGGCCGCGACGGCGCGCCGCGCGATCTCCGGTGCGTTGAGGCTGTCGTCGTCCCAGCCGAGCCGCATCTTGACGGTCACCGGACGCGACGTCGCCCCGACCACGGCCTCGACAAGCGACTGCGCCAGATCGGGCACCCGCATCAGCGCCGAGCCGGCATAGCCGTTGGTCACCCGCTTGGCCGGACAGCCGAAATTGATGTCGACGATGTCGGCGCCCGCATCCTCGGCGATCCGCGCCGCTTCCGCCATCCAGCCCGCCTCGCAGCCGGCGAGCTGCACCATGTGCGGCAGTCCCGGCGATGCCGCCATCTTGCGCACCATGTCGCGATGGCCCGTGGTCAGCGCGCCGCTGGCGATCATCTCCGAGACCACCAGCCCGGCGCCATAGCGGGCGGCGAGCCGACGCATCGGCCGGTCGGTGATGCCGGCCATCGGCGCGAGAAACGCCCGCTTGCCGATCATCTGCCCGCCGATGCTTAAGCCGCAGGCATCACCACGCACGCATTGCTCCACTTTTACGCAGTTCCCGGAAGTGCGCGAACAATAGTCAAAATCTCCCGCAGCACAACTGGTGACCGTCGGCTTGCCGGGGCGATTCATCGACGATACAGCGTTCCCATGCCTGACCAAAAAACCATCGCCGTCATCATCGTCGCCGCCGGAATCGGCGAGCGCATGGGCGGCGGCCCCAAGCAGTACCGGCCCCTCGCCGGCACCCCCGTCCTCGCCCGCACCATCGCCGCCTTCACCGCCCGCCCCGACGTGACCTGGGTGCTGCCGGTCCTCAATCCCTCCCACACCGACCTCTATGCCGCGCTGAATCTCAACGGCTCCAAGCTCTTGCCTGCCGTCGGCGGTGCTCCGACGCGGCAGGGCTCGGTCCTGGCCGGCCTCGAAGCCCTTGCCCCGCACCGGCCCGATCTCGTCCTGATCCAGGATGCGGCCCGGCCGCTGATCGACGACGACACCATTTCGGGCGTGCTCGCAGCGCTGGGCGAGGCCGCCCTGCCCGTCCTGCCGGTCACCGACACGATCAAGCGGTCCTCCGACGGACGTCTTGCCGAAGGCACCGAGGACCGTCGCACCCTGTTCGCCGCGCAGACGCCGCAGGGCTTCGCCTACCCGGCCATCCTCGACGCCCATCGCCGCGCCGCGAGCGAACCCACCGAGTTCACCGATGACGCGGCGATTGCCGAATGGGCAGGCATCCCCGTGACCCTCACCAAGGGCTCGCCGCGCAACATCAAGCTCACGCACCCCGAGGATTTCGAGCGCGCCGAGCGTTTGCTGGGAGGCAGACCCATGGAAACCCGTACCGGCACCGGCTACGACGTCCACCCGTTCGAGCCCGGCGACGCCGTCTGGCTTGGCGGCGTCCGCATTCCGCATACCGCCAGGCTCAAGGGGCACTCCGACGCCGACGCGGCGCTCCATGCCCTCACCGATGCCCTCTATGGCGCGCTCGGCGAAGGCGATATCGGCACGTTCTTTCCACCCTCCGATCCGCATTGGAAAGGAGCGGCCTCGAGCGTGTTCCTCGAGCACGCCGCCCGCCTTGTCGCGGCCCGCGGCGGCCGGATCGTCAATCTCGACATCACCATCGTCAGCGAAGCGCCCAAGATCTCGCCGCACGTGCCCACCATGAAGGCGGTGATCGCCGAGACATGCGGCATCTCCCCCGCCCGCGTCGCCATCAAGGCAACCACGTCCGAAAAGCTTGGCTTTGTCGGCCGGGGCGAGGGCCTGACCTCGCTTGCCACGGCCACGGTCGAACTGCCGCGCGGAGACGACTGATGTTCCACACCTCGATCATCCGCCTTGCCGAAACGGTCAACCACACCCTCATCGGCCGCCGGCAGATGATCGTCACCGCCGAAAGCTGCACCGGCGGGCTGATCGCCGGCGCGCTGACCGACGTCCCCGGCTCCTCGGACGCTGTGTTCGGCGGCTACGTCACCTACGCCAATGAGGCCAAGGCCGGCATGATCGGCGTCGACCGCGACCTGATCCGCGCGCACGGCGCTGTGTCGGAGCAGGTCGCCCGCGCCATGGCCGAGGGCGCGCTCAAAACCAGTGGCGCGGCCATCGCCATTGCCGTCACCGGCATTGCCGGCCCCGGCGGCGGCACCGAGGGCAAGCCGGTGGGCCTCGTGCACTTCGCCTACGCCGATGCGAGCAAGACCATCCACGTCGAAAAGCGCTTCGGCGACCTCGGCCGCCAGGTCGTCCGTGAAGAAACGGTCAAGACAGCGCTCGGCCTCGTGCTCGACGGCCTCGGTGTCGCCCGGCCCTAGACGCCGAAGCGCCGGTCGGCCTCGGTGACGAAGGCGTCGATGATTTCTTCCTGCTTGGCGGCGAAGGCCGGTTCGGCGACGGCAGCGATCAGCGGGTTCGAAATCTTGAAGTCGATGTCAAAGCGCACCCGCGTGCCCTCGCCCTCGGGCTCGAACGACCATTTGCTGTCGAGATAGGCGAACGGGCCATCCATCGCTTTGGCGGTGATCGTGCGGGCTTTCGGGTCGGCCTCGACCCGGCTGGTATAGGCCTGCGTCACCGGCCCGAACCGGATCGTCATGCGTGCGAAGCGAACGTCGCCGGTTGCGCCGCGGTCCCGCGTCACGTCCATCCCGCTCACATTGGGCAGGAAGCGCGGATAGTCCTCGAGATCGCCCACCAGCCCGAACATGCGCTCGGGCAGGTGCGGCACATGCCGTTCGAAGAACAGGTCAGGCATGGCGCGCGAGCCGGGCCGCCTTGAGTGCGGCGAAGTCCTCTCCGGCGTGGTGCGACGAGCGGGTCAGCGGGCTCGACGAGACGAGCAGGAAGCCCTTGGTCCGGGCCACCGTGGCGTAGGATTTGAACTCGTCGGGGGTCACGAAGCTGATCACCGGATGGTGCTTGCGCGACGGCTGCAGGTACTGCCCGATGGTGAGGAAATCGACGTCCGCCGAGCGGAGGTCGTCCATCAGCTGCAGGACTTCGTTCCGCCCCTCGCCCAGTCCCACCATGATGCCCGATTTGGTGAACATCGTGGGGTCGAGCTCCTTGACCCGCTGCAGCAGCCGGATCGAGTGGAAGTAGCGGGCGCCCGGCCGGACCTTGAGATAGTTCGACGGCACCGTCTCGAGATTGTGGTTGAACACGTCGGGCTTGGCCGCGACGACCACTTCGAGCGCGCCGTCCTTGCGCAAAAAGTCCGGCGTCAGGATTTCGATCGTGGTCTGCGGCGTCCGCTTGCGGATCGCGCGGATCACCCGGGCGAAATGCTCCGCCCCGCCGTCGGGCAGGTCGTCGCGGTCGACCGAGGTAATCACCACATGGTGCAGACCGAGCTTTTCCACGGCGTTGGCGACGTTTTCGGGCTCGTTGGGATCGAGCGGTGTCGGGATGCCGGTGGCCACGTTGCAGAAGGCGCAGGCGCGGGTGCAGATCTCGCCCATGATCATCATGGTCGCGTGTTTCTTGCTCCAGCACTCGCCGATATTGGGGCAGCCCGCCTCCTCGCACACCGTCACGAGATTGTTCTCGCGCACGATCTGCCGCGTCTCGTTGTAGACGGGCGAGCCCGGCGCCTTCACCCGGATCCAGTCCGGCTTGCGCAGCACCTCCGTGTCGGGCCGGTGGGCCTTCTCGGGATGCCGCATGCGGCCTTCGAGCAGCGTAACCAAGGGAACTCCTTAGCCGGCGATCAGCCGGGCAACGATCACCACGATGATGGCGCCCACCGTGGAGGTGATAATCTGGCTCACCCAGACATTGCGGATGGGCAGGCTGATCTTGAGCGCACTGAACAGATAGCCGCCCACGAACGCGCCGAGCACGCCGCTCACCAGATAGGTCAGCAGCCCGCCGCCACCCACGATCCAGCTCGCCAGCCAGCCCGCAATCAGGCCGATCACGAGGAAAATGATGAGGGCGCGCGTATTGTTGTTGTCCAGGACCCGCCCTCCGTCTGTGTGCTGCCGCTCAGGCATGTTCATGTTTCAAGCCTCTCGATGACCCGGGTGACATATCGAGATGCCGCCCGTCCGGATCAAGCCACCTTCTTGCGGCGCGTGAACAGGGCGACGATGCCGGCAACGATGAGCCCAAAGATGAGGCCAAGAACGCCCCATGTGGTCGTTGCAACACCCACCCCTGTCATCCCGGTCGCCGGCTGGTCGTTGAAGGTGATGGTGGCGGTGCCGGGTGCGATCAGATTGACCACGCCCATCCCCAGCCCGATCAGCAGACAGCCCCCGAAGATGATGATGAACGTCCAGCGTGCCGGTGTCATTGAGGTCCCCTATCTCGCGATGATGCGGGCCACGACGATGACGATGATGGCGCCAATCACCGCCGTCACGAGATCGCTGACCCAGGCATTGCCGATCGGCAGCGTCACGCCCGCGAACTTGAGCACGTAGCCGCCAACCAGCGCGCCCACCACGCCGACGACGAGATTGCGCAGCAGCCCGCCCCCACCCAGAACGAGGCTGGCGATCCAGCCGGCCACGAGGCCGGTGAGCAGGAAGATCAGGAGCGACTGGAGTTCGGGCGACATGGCAGCCTCCGTCAGATGTTGAGCGCGCGACCGTAGGCGTCGAGCACGCTCTCCTTCATCATCTCACTGAGCGTGGGATGCGGGAAGATGGTGTGCATCAGTTCTTCCTCGGTTGTTTCGAGGTTCATGGCCACGACGAACCCCTCGATCAGCTCGGTGACCTCGGCGCCTACCATGTGGGCACCCAGCAGTTCACCGGTCTTGGCATCGAAGATGGTCTTGACCAGCCCCTCGGGCTCGCCCAGGGCGATGGCCTTGCCGTTGCCGATGAAGGGGAAGCGCCCGACCTTGATCTCGCGTCCGGCTTCCTTCGCCCTGGCCTCGGTCAGCCCGACGCTCGCCACCTGCGGCTCGCAATAGGTGCAGCCCGGAATCTTACGCTTGTCGAGGCCGTGCACCTTGAGGCCGGCAATGGTCTCGACCACGATCACCGCCTCGTGCTCGGCCTTGTGCGCCAGCATGGGCGGGCCGGCGACATCGCCGATGGCCCAGACGCTCGGCACGTTGGTGCGGCCATGGTCATCGACCACGATGGCACCGCGGTCGATCTTCACGCCGACCGTATCGAGCCCCAGATTCTCGGTGTTGCACTGCACGCCTACCGCCGAAATCAGCCGGTCGCCGGCGACGGTCTGCTTGGAGCCGTCCTTGAGCTCGACATGCGCGACAATGCCGTCCTTGGTCTTTTCGACCTTGGCGACCTTGGCCTCCGTCATGAACTTGATGCCACGTTTCTCGAACCGCTTCTTCACATGTGCGGCGATCTCCGCGTCCTCGACCGGCAGGATCTGCGGCAACAGCTCGATGATCGTCACGTCCGAGCCCATCGAGCGGTAGAACCAAGCAAACTCCATGCCGATCGCGCCCGAACCCATCACCACCAGCGATTTGGGCATCGCGGCCGGCACCATGGCCTCGAAATAGGTCCAGATCCGGTCGCCGTCGGGCTCGATGCCCGGCAGCACGCGCGGTCGCGCACCGGTGGCGACGATGATGTTCTTGGCCTTGTAGGTCCCTGCCCCCAGCGCCGCCTTGGGCGGCGGCACCTGCGGCTGCATGATCTTCTTCTTGGTCGGCTCGACCTTGATCTCGTTGGGACCGGTCAGCACCGCCTCGCCCCAGATCGTGTCGACCTTGTTCTTCTTCATCAGGAACTGGACGCCGTTGTTCATCTGCGCCGCGATGGCGCGCGAGCGCTTGACCACGCCGTCGAGGTCGACGCCGAACTTTTCGACCGTCAGTCCGTAGTCCTTGGCGTGCGCCATGTGGCCGTAGATCTCGGCCGAGCGCAGCAGCGCCTTGGTGGGGATGCAGCCCCAGTTCGAGCAGATGCCCGCCATGTGCTCGCGCTCGACGATCGCCGTCTTGAGCCCCAGTTGGGCCGCCCGGATGGCCGCAACATAGCCGCCCGGACCGGCGCCGATGATGATGAGATCGTAAGAGTCGGCCATCAGGGCCTCCTAGAGTCCGAGAAGGGATTTGACGACCGGCACGAGCCCCTCGCCGATCGCGCGCGTGTTCGCCGCGTCCAGATGCACGCCGTCATGGGGGTCGGGCCGTGCCACCGTCGAGGCATCAAAGAACGCCGTTCCAAGTTCCTCCGCGCGGCGCTTGTAGTACTTGCCGAAGAGTCGGCTTTCCTCGATCGCCGTCTTCTTGCCGAAAACCTCCATCATCTCGGGATGGATGCTCGTCTCGGTGATGTGTGGCGGCGCCACGATCACGATCGCCGGTGGCGGCAGATTGTCGGTGGCGGCGTGTGCCCGCACCACCTGCACCAGGCGGCGCATGCCGTAGGACGCCTCGAGCGCGGCCCGGCCATGGATCGTCTTGAGATCGTTGGTGCCCAGCATGATCACCACCGCATCGAGCGGATTGTGCGTGGCAAGCAGGGTCGGCAGGATGCGCGAGCCGTTGCGGTCGGCATTGGCATACCAGTCGTCATGCACGGTGGTGCGGCCGCCCAGCCCCTCCGCGATGACTCGCGCCGCGCCGCCGAGTCCGGCTTCGAGGACCGTGGGCCAGCGGTGCTCATAGGCGAGCCGCGGCCCGCCCATCACGGGGTTGGCACCGAAGGTGATGCTGTCGCCAAAGGCAAGAATGGTTTTCATGCGAGCATCATCACAGGAGTTTCGATCAGGGCCTTGAAGGCGGCGAGCAGTTCCGCGCCGAGCGCGCCGTCCACCGCGCGGTGGTCGCAACTCAGCGTCACCGTCATGAACTGGCCCACCTTGATCTCGCCTTTCTCGGCATAGACCCGCTCTTCACCGACGCCGACAGCGAGGATCGTGCCGTGCGGCGGATTGATCACCGCCGCGAAATTGGTGATGCCATACATGCCGAGGTTGGACACCGAGGAGGTGCCGCCCTGGTACTCGGCCGGGCTCAGCTTCTTGCTGCGGGCGCGGCTCGCGAGATCCTTCACCTCGTCCGAAATCTGGCGCAGCGACTTGGTCTCGCACGCCTTGACCACCGGCGTGAACAGCCCGCCCGGCACCGCGACCGCCACGGCCACGTCGGCATGCTTGTGGTAGAGGATCGAGTCCCCAGCCCACGTGGCGTTCGCCGTCGGCACCTTCATCAGGGCCGCCGCCCACGCCTTCATCACGAAGTCGTTGACCGAGAGCTTGTAGGTCGGCTTGCCGTCCTTGAGCGGCGCGGCCGCATTGATCTGCTCGCGCGCCGCCATCAAGGCGTCGATCCGGCAGTCGAGCGTCAGGTAGAAATGCGGGATGGTCTGCTTGGCTTCGGTGAGGCGCGCCGCCACGACCTTGCGCATGCCGTCATTGGGCACGAGTTCGTAGCTGCCCTCCGGATAGAGCGCCAGCACCTGCTGCTTGCTCATGCCGCCTGCGAGTGCGGCGCCGCCCGAGGCGGGGGCAGCGGCTGGAGCGGCCTTGAGCGGCACCTTGCCCGACTTGGCGGCCTCGACGTCCGAGCGCACCACGCGGCCATGCGGCCCCGAGCCATTGATCGCGCCGACGTCGATGCCGGCTTCCCTGGCGAGCCGCTTGGCCAGCGGCGACGCAAACACCCGCGCGCCGTTCGCGCCGGCGGGAGGCTTCGGCGCCGATGCCGTCACCGCGGCGGTCCCGCTCACGGCCGACGCCACTGGCGCCGGAGCCGCCTTCGGCGCCTCCGCTGCTCTTGGCGCTTCCGGCCTGGGTACCTCTGCGGCCTTGGGCGCGGGCGCCGGGGCCGCCTTGGCGTCGGCGGCGCTCTCCCCTTCGGTCAGGAGCACCGCGATCACGGCGTTGACCTTCACATTCTCCGTTCCCTCTGGAACGACGATCTGCCCGATCCTGCCTTCGTCGACCGCCTCGACCTCCATGGTCGCCTTGTCGGTCTCGATCTCGGCGATCACGTCGCCGGAGGAGACGCTGTCACCTTCCTTGACGTGCCATTTGGCGAGCTTGCCCTCTTCCATCGTGGGAGAGAGTGCCGGCATGGTTATGTTGATGCTCATCGCGTCCTCACTCGCCGATGTCTTCGTTCCACAGCGACGGATTCTTCTCGATGAAGTCCGTCATCATGTGCTCGCAACGCGCCTCGTGGTAATCGACAACGTCGACGCCCGCGAGGCTGAGCACATCCTGGAAACCCTTGAAATTCTTGCTCTCGGCCACCACCACGCGGGCGATGCCGAACTGGATGATCGTCCCCGTGCACATCATGCAGGGGCTGAGCGTGGTGTAGCAGGTAACGTCCTTGTAGGTCCGCTGCCGGCCGGCGTTCTGGATCGCGTCCATCTCGCCATGCAGGATCGGGTCACCCTTCTGCACGCGCCGGTTGTGCCCGCGCCCGATGATCTCGCCATTGCGCACCAGCACCGAGCCGATGGGAATGCCGCCCTCGGCCAGCCCCTTCTGCGCCTCGTCATAGGCGGCATCGAGGAATCTGCGGTCCATCTCTGCTTGAGTGGCCACGCGCCTCAGCTCCGATAGGTCACGGCGTTCACCGCCGCGATGACTTCGTCGACATTGGGCAGCGCCAGCTTCTCGAGATTGGCGGCGTACGGCATCGGCACGTCCTTGCCGGTGACACGGGTCGGCGGGGCGTCGAGATAGTCGAACGCTTCGGCGACGACGCGCGCCGTGAGCTCCGCGCCAATGCCGCCCTGCGGCCAGCCTTCCTCGACGGTCACCAGTCGGCCCGTCTTCTTGACGCTCTCGATAACGGTCGCCGAATCCATCGGCCGCAGCGTCCTGAGGTCGATCAGTTCGACATCGACGCCCGCAGCCACGAGCTTCTCGGTCGCCTGCGTCGCGTAGCGCATACCCATCGAGAACGACACGATCGTCACGTCCTTGCCCTGCCGCGCGATACGGGCCTTGCCGATCGGCAGCACGAAGTCGTCGACCTTGGGCACGAGACCCGTCGAGCCGTAGAGAATCTCGTTCTCGAGAAACACCACCGGCGTATTGGTACGGATTGCTGCCTTCAGCAGCCCCTTGGCGTCGGCTGCCGTGAACGGGGCGACGACATAGAGACCGGGCACGTGGCTGTACCAGGCCGAAAAATCCTGGCTGTGTTGCGCCGCAACGCGGGCCGCGGCGCCGTTGGGGCCACGGAACACGATGGGCGCCGTCACCTGCCCGCCCGACATGTAGAGCTGCTTGGCCGCCGAATTGATGATCTGGTCGATCGCCTGCATGGCGAAGTTCCAGGTCATGAACTCGACGATCGGCCTCAGGCCCGCGAACGCCGCGCCGACGCCGATGCCGGCAAAGCCGTGCTCGGTGATGGGCGTGTCCACAACGCGCTGCGGTCCGAACTCCTGCAGCAGGCCCTGTGTCACCTTGTAGGCGCCCTGGTACTCGGCGACTTCCTCGCCCATCACGAAGACGTCCTTGTCGCGGCGCATCTCCTCGGCCATCGCCTCGTTGAGCGCCTGGCGCACGGTCATTTCGACCATCTCGACGCCGGCCGGCAGGTCCGGATCGGCCGCGGCCTCGAACTTGGGCGCAGCGGGTGCCGCCGCCGCGGCGGGCGCGGCATCCGCCGCTTTCTCGGCGGCGACCACCGGCGCTTCAGCCGGCTCGGGAGCGGTCCTGGCCACCGGTGTCGGAGCCGGGGCGCTTTCGCCCTCGCCCAGCACCACGGCGATGGGCGTATTGACCTTCACCCCCTCGGTGCCCTCGGCCACCAGCAGTTCCTTGACCTCGCCGCTGTCGACGCTCTCGACTTCCATCGTCGCCTTGTCGGTCTCGATCTCGGCCAGCACGTCGCCGGGCTTGACCGTATCGCCGACCTTGACCAGCCATTTGGAGAGTTTCCCCTCCTCCATGGTCGGCGACAGCGCGGGCATCAGGATATTGGGCATTGGAGTGTTCTCCGAAAACTAGTTCTGCGCCTGCGCGGCAAGCAAGGTGCCGGCGACCATGGCTATCAGGACGCAGCCGATGAAGGTGAGGAAGGCGCGCTGATAGGCGCGGATGTGGGGATCGGCGTCGGGGCCGAGCGCGGCGCGGATCTTGTCGAACTGCCACCAGCCGACCTGACCGTAGACGCTGAGCTTCTGCCCCTTGGGCGCCAGCGACACGATGCGGAACGCAGACAGCACGGCAATGCCCCAGGCGAAGAAGCCCAGGGCCGCCAGAACTGTCGTGACGATCGTCGCCATCGCCGTTTCCGCCTTACGCCGCGTAGATGTCCGTCCAGAGCTCGCTGGCCGGCGGCTCCGCATCGCTCGTGGCAAAATCCGCCGCTTCCGTGACGATGGCGCGAACCTCGGTCTCGATCTGCTTGAGCGTCTCTTCGGTGCCGAAACGCTTTTCCAGAATGCGGCTCTTGACCTGCTCGATCGGATCGCGCTCGGCCCGCATGGTGGTCACTTCGTCCTTGCTGCGGTACTTCGCCGGGTCGGACATGGAATGGCCACGGTAGCGATAGGTCATCATCTCGAGAATGTACGGGCCACCGCCGCCGCGGATGTGGTCGATGGCGCGCCGTGTCGCGTCATGCACCATCCGCACATCCATGCCGTCGACCTGTTCGCCCTGAATGTTGAAGCTCAGCCCGCGCTTGGAGAAATCCGCCTGTGCCGTCGCCCGCTCGACCGACGTGCCCATGGCGTAGCGGTTGTTCTCGATGATGTAGAGGACCGGCAGGTTCCACAGCTTGGCCATGTTGAACGACTCGTAGACCTGGCCCTGGTTGGCCGCGCCATCGCCGAAATAGGTGATCGCCACGCTGTTCTCGCCGCGATATTTGGCGGCGAAGGCGAGGCCCGTGCCCAGCGATACCTGCGCGCCCACGATGCCGTTGCCGCCATAGAAGCGGTGCTCATTGGAGAACATGTGCATCGAGCCGCCCTTGCCTTTCGACAGGCCGCCCTCGCGCCCGGTGAGTTCGGCCATCACGCCCTTGGGATCGAGCCCCATCACCAGCATGTGCCCGTGGTCGCGATAGCCGGTGATCTGCGCGTCGCCCTTCTGGCTCGCCATGGTGATGCCGGTCACCACCGCTTCCTGGCCGATATAGAGGTGGCAGAAGCCGCCGATCAGCCCCATGCCATACATCTGCCCCGCCTTCTCCTCGAAGCGGCGGATCAGCAGCATGTCGCGGAAGGCCTTGAGCTCGTCTTCCTTGCTGAACTGGGGGGCATTGGGGAGGGAAGCGGATTTTGCGGCTTTCGCCGCGGCAGGCTTGCGCGCCATTATTCTGCTCCGGAGGACCGCAATAGGATGGCATTACGCCACTGCCGGCCAGAATAGCGCAAGCATTTCCTGCCGCACAACGCGCTCATGACACGAGCAACGCCCGCTATCAGTCTATGCCAGCTTCTATTTTTGGCATTGACTGGTTTTCGGTTGACGACATGATTGAACCGGAAAGCAGTTTACCGGTCTGCGGATCGACCATGATCACGAGGTCGCCCACCTGCGCCATCGACAGCAGCGCCCGGGCCCGTTCGGTGAGGATATCAGGATCGAGTTTCTTGGGGTCGAACAGATCGACCTTGTGCCGGTAGGCGTCGATCTCGGCCTGCAGCGCCGCCGACTGCACCTTGAGGTCGACGATATCGGCCTTCATCAGCTTCTGGCTCTCGGTGCCGAAGTTCCCGCCGATCGCGCTCCAGCCCAGATAGCCCTGAAATGCCACGAGGCCCGCCGTAACGAGCAGGCCGCGCCAGATGGATGGACGACGAAGGCGGGTGGACATGCCGGCACCCTACCCCGCCATGGTTGAGCCCCGGTTAAGGCTCGGTCCGGCGCCGTACGAGAATGATGTCGTAGCCGTCGATCTCGCCGGTGCTCAGGCGGAAGGGTTTCAGCTCACCCTCGTGCCGGAAGCCGAAGCGGTCATAGAGCCGCCGCGCGCCGGTGTTCTCGTCCCAGGTGTCGATGTAGACGGCAGGCGCCGCTGCCACTTCGGGCGACCCCAACACCGCTTCGAGGAGCGACGTCCCGATCCCTTGGCCTTGGTGGGCGGCGTCGATGTAGAGCCGGCGAATGTCGACGCCCTCGCGCGCCTCCTCGGGCCCGAACTGGATGTAGCCCACCGGCCGCCCCGCGATCCGCGCCAGCAGCACGCGGTCGCGCGCCAGATACTCCACCCAGCGGACCGCCGACAGCTTCCGGTCGAGATAGTGGGTCAGCTCGTCGGGCGCGAAGCTGTGCCCGAAGGCAGCGACGTAGGTCCGGATCGCGAGGGCCGAGAGCGCATCCGCGTCGTCTACCGACGCTTCGTCGATCTCGACCTCCGCGCCGGCGGTCATCAGTCCGCCAGCGCCTTGAACGCGCCGCGGCCCGCATACTTCGCAGACGATCCCAGCATCTCCTCGATGCGGATAAGCTGGTTGTACTTGGCAATGCGGTCGGAGCGGCTCAGCGAGCCGGTCTTGATCTGGCCCGAGCCACAGGCGACAGCGAGGTCGGCGATGGTCGAATCCTCGGTCTCGCCCGAGCGGTGCGACATCACCGAAGTGTAGGCGGCGCGGTGCGCCATATCGACGGCCTCGAGCGTCTCGGTGAGCGAACCGATCTGGTTGACCTTCACAAGGATCGAGTTGGCGACGCCCATCTTGATGCCCGAACGGAGGCGTTCGGTGTTGGTGACGAACAGATCGTCGCCCACGAGCTGAATCTTGCCGCCCAGCGTCTGCGTGAGCGCCTTCCAGCCGTCCCAGTCGTCTTCGGCCATGCCGTCTTCGATGGTGATGATGGGGAATTTGCTCACCAGCCCTTCGAGGAACTTTACGTTCTCGGCCGAGCTCAGCGACTTGCCCTCGCCCTTCATCTCGTATTTGCCGGCCTTGAAGTACTCGGTCGAGGCGCAGTCGAGGCCCAGATACACGTCCTTGCCCGGCTCGTAGCCGGCCGCCGTGATCGACTTGACGATGTAGTCGAGCGCCATCTCGGCCGACGCCAGGTTCGGCGCGAAGCCGCCCTCGTCGCCCACATTGGTGTTGTGCCCGTCCTTGTGCAGCGCCTTCTTGAGCGTGTGGAACACTTCGGCACCGATCTGCACCGCATGCGCAAAGCTCTCGGCGCCGACCGGCAGGATCATGAATTCCTGCATGTCGATCGGATTGTCGGCATGCGCGCCACCATTGATGATGTTCATCATCGGCACCGGCAGCAGGTGGGCGGTCGGCCCGCCAAGATATTTGTAGAGCGGCAGTTCCGAGCTCTCCGCCGCGGCCTTCGCCACGGCCAGCGACACGCCAAGGATCGCGTTGGCGCCCAGCCGGCCCTTGTTGGGCGTGCCGTCGAGCTCGATCATGGCGCGGTCGACGCTGATCTGGTCGAGCGCGTCGAGGCCTTCGATCTCCGAGTAGATCTCGGTGTTGACGAAGTCGACCGCCTTGGTCACGCCCTTGCCCAGGAACGCCTTGCCGCCGTCGCGCAGTTCCACCGCCTCGTGGGCGCCGGTCGAAGCGCCCGAGGGCACGATGGCGCGGCCGAAGCTGCCATCGTCGAGCACCACGTCCACTTCAACGGTGGGGTTGCCGCGGCTGTCGAAAACCTGGCGGCCGGTGACGTCGATGATGGAAGACATGGGAAAGCGCCTCTGAATCTCGCGGAAATCGCGATCTTCCTAGAACCGTCATGTGACAATCGGAAGGGGGCGCGCGCAATATTTCCGGTTCAGCCGAGCTTTCCGCTCCCGATCAGCCAGGTCACGGCCTCCTCGACCGCCGCAAGGCTCGAATAGCGGGGCCGATATCCGAGCAAAGAGCGCGCTTTGTGGATGGAATGCGCCGGACTTCGGCTGATATGCTCGAGCGTTGCCGCCGCATCCTCGGGCCGCTGCGTCGCCGCCCACTGCTCGAACGGCAGGTAGCTGATCCGCGGCTCGTGCCCAAACCAGCGGAACATCGCCTCGGCATAGCCCCTGAGGTTCAGCGCTTGCGCCGAAACCGCGTTGAACGCCTGCCCGACCGCCGCCTCGCGGCTGGCGATGGCGCGGAACGCGATCTGCGCGACGTCGGCAGCATGCACGTGATGCACCGTCTCGAGCCCGAAATTGGGCAGCGCCAGCTCCTCGCCGCGCCGCATCCGGGCGAACACATCGAGGTTGAAATGCCCCGCCGGATTGAGCGGCGCCCAGCCCGGTCCGACGATGTGGCCCGGCCGGAACACCGTCGCCGGTAGGCCGTCCCTGGCCTCGCCCAGCAGCCAGGCCTCGATCGCCGCTTTCCGCGTGCCGTATTCACCGATCGCGTTGAGCGGATCGTCCTCGGTCGCCGGCACGGCCGGGTTGTGCCCGTAGACCCAGATCGTCCCGCAATGAAGGAAATGCTCCGCTCTGCCGCGCAGCGCATTGGCGAGCTGCTGCGTGCTTTCGAGCGTGAACGAGATCATGTCGACCACGACATCGGCGCCAAGGGCGGCGATCCGCGACCCAAAAGTCCCCGCCGCATCCTCTGCCGTCCGGTCCGCCACAACCGTCTCCACCGCATCCCACGCTGCGTTCGGCGTATAGGGCACCGCCCGCCCGCGGCTCACATTGACGACCTGGTGCCCGGCCCCGACCAGCATGGGAACCAGATACGTCCCCACATGCCCGCTGCCCCCGATGATGACGATCCGCACGCCGCACTCCCCGATGAATCAGCGGCAGGCTAGCTTACCCTGCGGCGGCGTGGCGCGACAAAATGCAGGGCGGCCCGGAGGCCGCCCGATCCCGTCGACTGGCTGGCCGGCTTAGTGCCAGTAGGGCTCGGCTTGTAGTAGTCGTAGCTGCGGTCGCGCATGAAGGTGCCGTCGTCCTTGGTCAGCTCCTTGATCGTGTCGGCAGGCGCCGCCTTGAGCTGGTCCTTGCTGAACGGCACGACATAGGCATCGAGCTCGGGATCGAAGTCGAGGGACGACCAGGGCAGCGGGTGGAACTTCTCGCCCATGCCGAGGAAGCCGCCGAAGCCGACCACCGCGAACATGATGGCGTTATCGGTCTTGTCGAGGATCAGATCCTCCACCTTGCCGATCACCTCGCCCTGGGTGTCCTTGACGTCCGTACCGATCACGCGCGACGCGCGAATGGCCGTCGTATGTCCCGTTGCTGTGGGCATTCTCGTCTCCTTCAATGAGGTTGATGGAAGCGAAACGAGGCACGTCGAGCACGGTTCCGGCGCGGCGGCGTCCGGGGCCGACTGCAAACTTCGTGCCTCGCCCACCCGTATCTCCTCTCACGGGCCCTCACGGCGCTCGCCACGCCGTTCACAACCCCGCCACCGGCGCTGGATTTCCGCGCCGCCCGGCGCGACATAGGACCAACGCAAATCGGGCCGGCTGGCCCAGGGAGATATCGATGAATCTAAGCCGCATCGCCAAGGTGGCCGCAGTCAGCGTGCTGAGCGCCGCAGCTGCCCTCGGCCTCTGGCATTCGACTGTTGGCGCGCAGGAGGAACCCGTCGTGATCCCCCGGCCCGCTATCGACTTCCCGGTTGCAGGGTCCGAAGCCAAGGCGATCTTTGCCGGCGGCTGCTTCTGGGGCGTGCAGGGCGTCTTCCAGCATGTGAAGGGCGTCAAGAACGCCGTATCGGGCTACGCCGGCGGCGAGGCGGACACCGCCCATTACGACATGGTCGGCTCGGGCCAGACCGGCCACGCCGAGGCGGTCGAAATCACCTACGATCCCGCCGTCGTCAGCTACGGCCAATTGCTGCAGATCCTGTTCTCGGTCGCGATGAACCCCACCCAGCTCAATTACCAGGGGCCGGACCACGGCACGCAGTACCGCAACGCCATCTTCTTCCAGTCCGACGAGGAAAAGCAGGTCGCTGCGGCCTACATCGCCCAGCTCGATGCCGCCACGGTCTACCCCGCGCCGATCGTCACCACGCTCGAGCCGCTCGAAGCCTTCTACCCGGCCGAGCAGTACCATCAGGATTTCCTGACCCTGAACCCGACCTGGCCCTATATCGTCATCAACGACCTGCCCAAGGTCGAGGCGCTGCAAAAGCTGTTCCCGGCGGTCTGGCAGAAGGACCCGGTGCTGGTCGGCACGCTCTAGAGGCGAACGCGCTTCTAGAGCAGCTTTTCGATGTCGCCCGCGATATCGGCCGGCGGGAACTTGTCGCCGTACCGCTTCACCGGTCTGCCGTCGCGGTCGATCAGGAACTTGGCGAAGTTCCACTCGACATCGGCATCGCCCGAGCCGGGCGTCTCGCGCTTCAGCCATCTGTAGAGCGGGTCGGCCCCGGCTCCGTTGACCTCGATGCGCTCGAACATGGGGAAAGTCACATTGTAGGTCAGCGAGCAGAACTCGGCGATTTCCGCCGACGTCCCCGGCTCCTGTTCGCCGAACTGGTTGCAGGGGAACCCCAGGATCGCCAGTCCCTGCCTTTCGTACTGCCGGTACAGTGCCTCCAGCCCCTCATATTGCGGCGTGTTCCCGCACTGGCTGGCGACATTGACCACCAGAACCACACGGCCGGCATAGGCCGACAGGGCTTCAGTCGCGCCGCCGAGGCGCGTTTCGTCGAAATCGGAAAGTGAGGTCATCTGGTTCGGATCGTTGAGGAAGGACCCGAACCTTACGGTTCACGCTTGTGCGCGTCGATCATCTTTTCCGCGGCGGACTTCCGGGACTCATCGACGGCCTTCTGCGCCTTGCTGCGCCCGAACTTCGCCCGGTTCTCGGCGGCCGCGGCCTCCTTGTCGGCACGCGCCTTGCTCTTGCGGGCTTTGCTGAGGGAGAGGATGTCGGCCATGCCGCGCTGGCTAGGCCCATCCCCGCAGCCTGTCAAACTCAGCTCTCGACCTCGACCATCACCGACACCGCGCGGTGATCGCTCGTCCCCTCCTCGGCGCTGGCGAAGACGGCGTTGGCGGCGACATGGGCGTCGTGCTCGACCTTGCCCGCCTTGCCCGCAACATCGAGCGGGGCGAGGGCGAATTTGGGCCCGACGACCGATTGCGTGAACATGATGTGGTCGAGCAGGATTTCCGGCGGTCGGTACGGGTCCCAGGCGTCCTGGAAATGCGCGGTCCAGCGGAAGTTGTCGTCGGATTCGATGCCGTAGTCGAACAGCGCATGATTGAAGAAGCGCCGCGAGAAGAAGACGTCGCCCTGCAAATTCGTCAGCAGGTCGTGGAACAGGTAGAGCCGCTCGAAATACTCCTTGCCGATCCCGTCATTGAGATCGCCCAGCATGAAGATGATGGGGTTCTGCTCGTTGCGGAACCGGTTGTCGACATAGAGCCGGACGTCGATCGCCTCCGTCGTCAGCTTGATGCGGGACTCGATGGCCTTCTGTTCGACCTTCTCTACCAGGGCGATCTCCGCCGCGGTTGGGTTGGCCTTCTCCAGCACTGCCGCCGCCTTCTTGTACTCGTTGACGTCCTGGAATTTGGACTTGAGGTGGAGACCGATGAAATCCACGCGCCGTCCCTTGATCTCGCACACGAGAACCTGCGGGTGGCGCCAGTGGAAATGTTCCCTCGCCCGCAATTGCGGGACCGGCGGGTCGCCGGCGGCGTTCCCCAGCTTGGCGACCTCCGTCTTGGTCGAGACCAGCGGCTTGAACCAGGGATGGCGGATCGGCCAGGTCCCCTGCTTGCTGTGGTCGCCCGGCTGGTTGGGCGAAGGGCGGCTCTCATACTCGGTCGCCTCGCGCCACCTGTCGATGGGCAGCAGCGATGGCGACAGGCTCTCGACCAGCGTGCTGCGCACGATGAACCAGATGCCCTGCGCCCCGCGCACGAAGGACGGATCGCCCGCCGGCCGCTTGATCACCGTATAGGCGCCGTTGAGGTCGTGCGCGCAGAACGCCTCGAGCAGCGCGGCCCCGCTCATCGCCGGCCCTTCGAGGATGCACAGGATGTCGGCATCGATCAGTTCGATCTCGCGGGCGATCTGCCGGCGCTGCTTCTTCTGCAGCGCCCTGCCGGCCCCACTGGTGATCTGGGTCGCAATGAGGTCCCGCTTGCGTCCCTGCAGCAGATTGCCGAACCAGCCGATATTCCAGGAGGCGAGCTTGATGAACATGATGCCCTCGTCGCCAATACTTGTCTAAGTATGCGACGAGACTACGCCGGTCACTATTGGTGCGCAACAAGTCCTGCGCAGGCCCGTCCTAGACCAGCCGGCTCTGCTCCATTGCCGCAGCGATGAAGCTGGCAAACAGCGGATGCGGCTCGAACGGCTTGGACTTGAGCTCGGGGTGGAACTGCACGCCGATGAACCACGGATGGTCAGTGCGCTCCACGATCTCGGGCAGCGTCCCGTCCGGCGAGACGCCGGAGAACAGCAGGCCGTTTTTTTCGAGCAGCTTGCGGTATTCCATGTTCACTTCGTAGCGGTGGCGGTGGCGCTCCTCGATCCGCGTCTTGCCGTAGATGTCGGCGACGCGCGAGCCGCGGGTGAGCTGGGCGGGGTAAGCGCCGAGCCGCATCGTGCCCCCGAGGTCGCCTTCCTTGCTGCGGGTTTCCTTGTCGTTGCCCTTCGTCCATTCGGTCATCAGGCCGACGATGGGCTCCTTGGTGGGGCCAAACTCGGTGGAGTTGGCCTTGGCGATGCCCGCCGTGTTCCGTGCCGCCTCGATGCAGGCCATCTGCATGCCAAAGCAGATGCCGAAATACGGCACGTCCTTGGTCCGCGCGAACTTGGCCGCCTGGATCTTGCCCGCCGAGCCGCGTTCGCCGAACCCGCCGGGAACCAGGATGCCGTGGATATGCTCGAGATAGGGCGCGGGGTCCTCGCGCTCGAAGATCTCGCTGTCGATCCAGTTGAGGTTGACCTTGACCTTGTTGGCGATGCCGCCATGGACCAGCGCTTCGCTCAGCGACTTATAGGCGTCCTTGAGCCCCGTATACTTGCCCACGATGGCGATGTTGACCTCGCCCTCGGGATTGTGGAGGCGGCTCGAGACCTCCTCCCACTTGCTGAGGTCGGGCTCCCTGGCGTCGGTGATGCCGAACGCCGCCAGCACTTCGCGGTCCAGCCCTTCCTTGTGATAGGCGAGCGGCACGTCGTAGATCGACGCCACGTCGAGCCCCTGGATCACCGAGCTCTCGCGCACATTGCAGAACAGCGCGAGCTTCCTGCGCTCCGATTGCGGGATCGGGCGGTCGCAGCGGACGAGCAGGATGTCGGGCGAAATGCCGATCGAGCGCAGCGTCGCCACCGAGTGCTGCGTCGGCTTGGTCTTGAGCTCGCCCGCCGAGGGAATGAACGGCATCAGCGTAAGGTGCATGTAGACCGCATGGCCACGCGGCACCTCGTTGCCGAACTGGCGGATTGCCTCGAAGAACGGCAGCCCCTCGATGTCGCCCACCGTGCCGCCGACCTCGACCAGCACGAAGTCGAACTCGTCATTGCCGTCGCGGATGAAGTCCTTGATGGCGTCGGTGACGTGCGGGATCACCTGCACCGTGGCGCCCAGGAACTCGCCTTTGCGCTCCTTGGCGATCAGGTCGGAATAGATCCGGCCCGTCGTGATGTTGTCGCGCTTGTTGGCGTGCCGCCCCGTGAAGCGCTCATAGTGGCCGAGATCGAGATCGGTCTCCGCCCCGTCATCGGTCACGAACACTTCGCCGTGCTGCGTCGGCGACATCGTACCGGGGTCAACATTCAGATAGGGGTCGAGTTTCCTCAGCCGGACCTTGTAGCCACGCGCCTGCAACACAGCGCCGAGCGCTGCGGACGCGAGACCTTTGCCCAATGAGGAAACCACGCCACCGGTGATGAAAACGTACCGAGCCATGGGCCTTCACCTTATGGGCGCGCAACAATGATTCGGAACCCCCGAAGCACTGCGCCCACAGCCTCGGAAGTTCATCAAATTGATCGCGCTCACGCGCCAAAAACGAAGGAGGGGATGTCTCCATCCCCTCCTTCAGGTTTGTATCCGGGGCACCTTAGGGTGCCGGAGCGCTGCTGCTGGCGGCGCTCTCTTGGACCGGCTCGCTGGGAGCCGGGGCGACCGGCAGGGCCAGTCCGGGATCGGTGGTTTCGACCGGGTCGGCCGCGGCCGGCGCGCTCGAAGCGGTATCGGTGGTCGGCGCGGCCTCGGACGAGGCGGCGCTCGGCAGCGGCAGCGTGTCGCCGCCGCCGAGCTGGCTGAGCGCGTCGAGCACGGTCGAGGGCGCTGCCTCACCCGGTTGCGCCGCAGAATCGAGAATGTCGGAGGTGCTGCGATTGAGCTCGGCGAGGATCGTCAGGCCGATCGCCGTCGCAAAGAACAGCGCCGCAAGGATTGCCGTGGTGCGAGTCAACAGGTTCGCCGAACCGCGCACCGTCATCAGACCGCCGGCATTGCCGCCCATCCCCAGGCCGCCGCCTTCCGAGCGCTGCAGCAGGATCACCGCGATCAGCGCGAGCACGATCAGCAGGTAGGCGACGAGGAGGACATTTTCCATTACGGGCGGTCTTTCAATAGATGTCAGCGGCGCGCTGGGCGTGCCGCTGGTCGGCGCGCGTCATATACGCGATTTCCAGCAATTGCCAGCCGCTTGCGCCAATAGTTTGTCCGGTCGGTGCTCTTACGCGGCCGAGATAATGGCGAACAGATCGTCCGCCAGGAGACTGGCGCCGCCCACCAGCCCGCCATTGACGTGTGCGATGGCGAGGATTTCCCGCGCATTGGCCGGCTTCAGCGAGCCGCCATAGAGCAGCCGGATCGTCTCGCCCTTCGCCCCGAACCGCGCAACAAGCTGATCGCGCAGGCTTTTGTGCATCTGCGCGATATCGGCTGACGTCGGCGTCAGCCCCGTGCCAATCGCCCAGACGGGCTCATAGGCGATCACCACGTCGAGTTCGGCCGCCTCCTCGGGCACCGACGCCGCAAGTTGGCGGGACACGACCGCATCGGCCCGCCCCGCCTCACGCTCGGCCAGAGTCTCCCCCACGCAGATGATCGGCGTCAGGCCCGCCGCCAGCACCGCCTGTGCTTTCTGGCGCACCAGCTCGTCCGTCTCGTGATGGTCGGTCCGCCGCTCCGAATGCCCCACGATCACCAGTTGCGCCCCGGCGTCGGCCAGCATCGGCGCGCTCAGGTCGCCCGTATGCGCCCCGGACGCGGCCGGATGGCAGTCCTGCGCACCCACGACGATTCCAGCCGGCGCCGCGATCCGGTTCATCGCCGCGATCAGCGTCGCCGGTGGGCACAGCGCCACCGTGCAGCGCGGCGGCTCGCCCGACGTCAGATGGCTGGCAAGCTTTTCCACCTCGAACAGGCTGACGCGCAGCCCGTTCATTTTCCAGTTGCCGGCGATCAGCGGGGTAATGTTCTGAGCCACTTGGCGGAAATCCTTGCTCTTGCGCGGGAGGGGAGTTTGCCATAACCCCTCTCAACGCAAACGTCACCGCCTGGAACGCCTGAATATGCTGCACTTTATGCGCCGGTTCGCCAATTCTCTGGGCGGCAAGATTCTCGGCGTGGCTCTCGTCATTGCCCTGGGCGCCTTCGGCGTCCCCTCGATCCTGGCGACGCTCGACGCCAACACCATCACCCGCGTGGGTGACGAGGACATCACGGCAGCCGATTTCCAACGGCTCTACCAGCAGAATCTCAACGCCTTCGCCCAGCAGACCGGCCAGCTCCCCACCAACGAGCAGGCGATCCAGTTCGGCATCCCGACCTCCGTCCTCAACCAGCTCACCACCCGCGCCGCCATCAACCAGTTCGCCATCCGCAATGGTATCGGTGTTTCCGATGCCAAGCTGGCCGAACTGGTCCGGCAGGACCCGACCTTCTTCGGCGTGCTGGGCAGCTTCGACCGCTCAATCTACGACCAGACGCTGCGCCAGCAGGGTCTGACCAGCGAGCAGTATTTCGAGACGCAGCGCAAGGCGGCCCGCCGCGAGCAGATCGCCATCGGCCTGTTCGCCGGCAGCCAGATCTCCAAGACCGGGCTGGACCTGCTCAACCGCTACCGCAACGATTTGCGCACGGTCGAGTACTTCACCCTCAATTCGACCAGCCTGCCCGAGATTCCGGTCCCCACGGATGAGGATCTGACGACCTATCTCACCGCGAACCAGACCAATTACCGCACGCTGGAAACCCGCACCGCCGATGTGCTGGTGCTGACGCTCGAGACGCTGTCGGCCCTCCCCGACTACCAACCGGCCGAGGACGAGGTCCGCGCCGAGTATGAGCGAGTCAAGGACAGCCTGACCAAGCTCGAAAAGCGCACCATCAAACAGGTCTCCCTGCCCGATGCCGCCGCCGAGAAGGTCTTCACCGACGCGCAGGCCGCGGGCACCGGCTTCGACGCCGCCCTGGCCGCCTCCGGCCTGACCGCCACCGACATCGGCACCCTGGCTAAATCCCAGGTCAGCGACACCGCCCTCGCCGACGCGGCCTTCGCCCTGCCGGCCGCCGGGAGCTTCACCATCATCGCCGGCATCGGCGGCAAGCGCGTCGTCGCCGTCACCGCGATCGAGGCCGGCGGCACCATCGCCTATGAGGAAGCCAAGGGCGATATCGCCAAGCGCCTCGCCACCGACAAGGCGCGCGCCGCGTATGTCGACATCCAGGACCAGATCGAAGAGCTGCGCGCTGCGTTCCAGCCGCTCAAGCAGATCAGCGAGCGCTACGGTCTGCCGGTCACGACCGTCGCCCTCACCGCCTCGGGCACCGAGCTCTCGGTCGTTCCCGGCCTCGCCGAAGCCGACCGTGCCAAGGCAGCGCAGGCGATCTTTGCCGCCGAAGTGGGCAAACTGAGCGCGACCATCACCTACAATGCCAACAACAACCTCTGGTTCGACCTCAACACTATCGAGGTTGCCCGCGACCAGACGCTGGACGAAGTCCGCGACGCCGTCACCACCGCCTGGACCACCGCCAGGACCGACGAGTTGCTCAAGGCCGAGGTCGACGAGATCGTCGCCGCCCTTGATAGCGGCACCCCGTTCCAGGACGTGGCGACTGAACGTGGCCAGTTTGCCACCATCTCGGCGCCGATGACGCGTGATGGCGACAACACGCCGGTGTTCAATCAGGCCGTGGCGACCAGCATCTTCTCGTCCGGTCCCGACACGCATGGCTGGGCCGTCAATGGCGATGGCGACTACCTGGTCTACCACGTCACCGACGTCACCCCGCCCACTACCGCTCCGGGCCAGGACATCACCGACTTTCTGACCAACGCCACGCGTGACGGTCTCTACGCCGACCTCATCACCGGGCTCACCGACGAGATGTGGCCGCCGAACGCGCGCGGCGGCGCCTATCAGCGCATGCTCACGCTGCTGACCACCACAACGGCACAGTGATGCGATGGCGGACCAGAGCTTCGAGCGCTTCGCCAGGGGTTACGACGCTGGGCGGGCCCAGATCGTCTTCCAGCGCGTCGTCGCCGACCTCGAAACGCCCATCGGCGCCTATCTGAAGCTCTCCGAGGGGCGGCAGAACACGTTCCTCCTCGAAAGCGTGCAGGACGGTGCCACCAAGGGCCGCTACTCGATGATCGGCTTTGATCCCGACATCATCCTCAAGGTCGAGTCCGGCACGGCCAGCATCAATCGCAATGTCCAGGCCGGCGACGGCTTCGCGCCGGTCAGCGAGCCGCCGCTCGATGTGCTGCGCGCGCTCGTCGCCGAGAGCCAGGCCGATATTCCCGAGGGCCTGCCCTCCACCGCGGCGGGCATCTACGGCTATCTCGGCTACGAGATGGTCCGCCTGATGGAGCGCCTGCCCGACCGCCACGGCGCCGGCCTCGGCCTCCCCGACGCGCTGCTGATGCGCCCCACGGTCCTCGCCATTTTCGACACGCTCAAGGACGAGCTCTACCTCACGGCGCCCGTCTATGTGCGCCCCGGCACCACGGCCCGGCAAGCCTGGGAAGGTGCGCGGGCGCGGATCGACGAAGCCATCGGTCGCCTCGGCCGCACCCTGCCCTATGGCGGCGTGCCGGCCGATCTCGACAGGATCGCCGTCACCTCCAACACCAGCGTCGCCCAGTACGACCGCATGGTGCAGGACGCCAAGGAATACATCCGCGCCGGCGACATCTTCCAGGTCGTGCTGAGCCAGCGTTTCGAGGCCGAGTTCTCGCTGCCGCCCACCGCGCTCTACCGCGCGCTGCGCCGCACCAACCCGTCGCCTTATATGTATCTGCTCGACTTTGGCGGCTTCGCCGTCGTCGGCTCGAGCCCCGAAATCCTCGTCAAGGTCGAGAAGGGCCAGGTCACCATCCGTCCCATCGCCGGGACCAGGAAGCGCGGCGCCACGCCGACGCGCGACAAGGAACTGGCCGACGAGCTGCTGAGCGACCCCAAGGAACTCGCCGAGCACCTGATGCTGCTCGACCTCGGCCGCAACGACGTCGGCCGCGTCGCGAGGATCGGGACCGTCAAGGTCACCGACAAGTTCTTCCTCGAATACTATTCCCACGTCATGCACATCGTCTCGAATGTGGTCGGCGAGCTCGATCCGACGAAGGACTTCGTCGATGCTCTCGCCGCCGGCTTCCCGGCCGGCACCGTCTCCGGCGCCCCCAAGGTGCGCGCCATGGAGATCATCGACGAGCTCGAGACCGACCGCCGCGGCATCTATGGCGGCTGCGTGGGCTATTTCGGCGCCGACGGCACGATGGACACCTGCATTGTGCTGCGCACCGCCATCGTCAAGGACGGCAAGGTCTACGTGCAGGCCGGCGCCGGTATCGTCGCCGACAGCAAGCCCGAGCTCGAGCAGCTCGAATGCGAAAACAAGGCCCGCGCCCTTTTCAGCGCCGCGGAAGAGGCGCTACGCTACGCCGGAGAGGCGAGAGTGGGGCAATGATGATCGGAGTTCCCTGTCCTGTCCACGGCGTCATCCCCGCGACAGCGGGGGCCTCCGTTTGGCGATGGCGGGTCTGACCAAGAGAGGTTCCCGCTTTCGCGGGAATGACCCAGTGGTTAGAACCGAACGCAAGCAAGGAACCGCAATGCGTCTGCTCGTCATCGATAATTACGACAGCTTCACCTACAACCTCGTCCACTTCCTCGGCGACCTCGGCGCGCAGAGCCAGGTGGTCCGCAACGACAGGATCACGCTCGACGAGATCGCGGCGCTCGCTCCCGAGGCTATCGTGCTCTCGCCCGGCCCCGCGACGCCCAACGAGGCCGGCATCTGCCTCGCCCTGATCGACCGCTTCAAGGACACGACCCCGATCCTGGGCGTCTGCCTCGGCCACCAGGCCATCGGCCAGGCAATGGGCGGCGACGTCGTCCGCGCGCCGGAGCTGATGCACGGCAAGACCAGCCGCATCAATCACCAGGGCAAGGGCCTGTTCCGCGGCCTCAATTCCGGCTTCGAGGCGACCCGCTACCACTCGCTCACGGTCAGGCCCGAGACGCTGCCGCAGAGCCTCGAGATCACCGCGACCACCGATGACGGCCTCATCATGGGCCTCCAGCACCGGACGCTGCCGCTCCACGGCGTGCAGTTCCACCCCGAAAGCATCGCCAGCGAGAACGGTCACGCCTTGCTCCAGAACTTCCTCAACCTCGCCCGCGACTTCGGGCTCAAGCGGGCCGCGTGATGGACATCAAGCAGGCACTCAACAAGATCGCCGCGCGCCAGGACCTCACCGGCGTCGAAATGCGCGCCGTGATGTCGACCATCATGGCCGGCGAAGCCACCCCCAGCCAGATCGGCGCCTTCCTCATGGGCCTCAGGGTCAAGGGCGAGAGCGTCGGCGAGATCGCTGCCGCCGTGTCGATCCTGCGCGAGAAGATGGTCGCGGTCGAAGCCCCCGACGACGTCATCGACATCGTCGGTACCGGCGGCGACGGCGCCGAAACCCTCAACATCTCGACCGCGACGGCCATCGTCACCGCCGCGGCCGGCGTGCCTGTTGCCAAGCACGGCAACCGCGCGGTCTCGAGCAAGTCGGGCGCATCCGACGTACTGCAGGCGCTCGGCGTCAAGATCGACCTCGGCCCCGAAACCATCAGCCGCTGCATCAGCGAAGCCGGCATCGGCTTCATGTTCGCGCCCGCCCATCACCCGGCCATGAAGCATGTCGGCCCGAGCCGCGCCGAGCTGGGCACGCGCACAATGTTCAACCTGCTCGGCCCGCAGTCCAACCCTGCCAATGCCCGCCGCTATCTGCTCGGCGTCTATTCCAAGCAGTGGGTGGAACCGGTGGCTGCGGCGCTCCTCGCCAACCGCGCCGTCTCGGCCTGGGTCGTCCATGGCGATGGCGGCCTCGATGAACTCTCGACCACCGGCCCCAATCTCGTCGGCTCGATCAAGGGCGGCAATCTCACCTCCTTCGAGGTAAGCCCCGAGGATGCCGGCCTGCCGCGCGCCAGCCTCTCCGACCTCAAGGGCGGCGACCCGGCGTACAATGCCGGCCGCCTCACAGCCCTGCTCGACGGCTCCAGGGACCCGTATCGCGACGTGGTCCTCCTCAACGCCGCCGCCGCCCTCATCGTCGCCGGTCGCGCCGACACCCTCAAGCTGGGCGCCGACCTCGCCGCGCGCGAGATCGACTCCGGCCGCGCCAGGGCGACGCTCGACAAACTCGTGAAGGTCTCGAACGCCTGATGTCCGACATCCTGCAACGCATCGAGGCCTATAAGCGCGAAGAGATTGCCGCCGCAAAGTCGCTGCGGCCGTGGAACGAGGTGGTGGCCGAGGCGCACGACGCGCCCCCCGTCCGCCGCTTCCTCTCGGCCCTCAAGAAGAAGCGCGAGACGGGCGACTATGCGCTCATCGCCGAGGTCAAGAAGGCGAGCCCCTCCAAGGGCCTCATCCGGCCCGACTTCAACCCAGCCGAGATCGCCCGCGCCTATGAGCTGGGCGGCGCCGCCTGCCTTTCGGTCCTCACCGACCGGCCGAGCTTCCAGGGCGCCCCCAACTACCTGATCGAGGCGCGGGCCGCCACGCAGCTTCCGGTGCTGCGCAAGGACTTCATGTTCGAGACCTATCAGGTCGCCGAGGCCCGGGCCTGGGGTGCCGACTGCATCCTCATCATCCTCGCCGCTGTCGGCGACGACACCGCCCGCTATCTGCTCGACGCCGCCGCCGAGTGGCGCATGGATGCGCTCGTCGAGGTGCACGACCAGATCGAGCTCGACCGCGCCCTTGCTCTCGACGCCGAGTTCATCGGCATCAACAACCGTAATCTGCGCACCTTTGAAACCACGCTCCAGACCTCGGTCGACCTCGCGCTGGGTGTCCCCCGCACTGTCCACCTCGTCGCCGAGAGCGGCATCGCCGACTACGCCGACGTCACCCGCCTGCACGATACCTCGGGCATCGGCACCTTCCTCGTCGGCGAAAGCCTGATGCGCCAGCAGGACGTCACCCGCGCCACCCAGCTCCTCCTGTGGGGCGACAAGGGCCGGCCGTGAGCGCAAAACTCACCCATCTCAACGAGCGCGGTGAGGCCCACATCGTCGATATCGGCGCCAAGCCCGTCACCGCCCGCCGCGCCGTCGCCCGTGCCGTGCTCGAAGCCGCGCCGTCCACCATCGAGGCCATTGACGGCGGCACGCTCAAGAAGGGCGACGCCATCGCCGTGGCCCGTATCGCCGGCATCATGGCCGCCAAGAAGACCAGCGACCTCATCCCCCTCTGCCACCCCATCGGCCTCAACAAGGTCGAAGTCGACATCACGGTCGAGGGCGGCAACCTCGTCGTCCTTGCCACCGCCGAAACCAGCGACCGCACCGGCGTCGAGATGGAAGCCATGACCGCCGCTTCGGTCGCCGCGCTCACCCTTTACGACATGGCCAAGGGCATCGACCGCGCCATGCGCATCACCGCCATCGAGCTCATGGAAAAGTCCGGCGGCAAATCTGGAGATTTCCGCCGGTGATCAGTGTCGACGACGCGCTCGATCGCATCTTCACGCGCATCCCCACGCCGCTGCCCGAGACCATACCGCTCGCCCGCGCCCATCGCCGCGTGCTCACTCGCCCGATGATCGCGCAGCATACCCAGCCGCCCTTCGACGCCTCGGCGATGGACGGTTATGCCGTGCGCACCGCCGATGTCGTCCCCGGCCAGCCGCTGTTTCTCGCCGGCACCAGCCAGGCTGGGGCGCGCTTCACCGGCATGATGCAGCGCGGCGAGTGCGTCCGCATTTTCACCGGCGCCCCGCTGCCCATCGGCGCCGACGCCGTCATCATGCAGGAGCAGGCCACCGCCCGCGGCAACCAGGTAAGCTTCGAGAAAGCTCCGCGCCCCGGCCAGTCGATCCGCAGGAAGGGCTTCGACTTCACCGAGGGCAAGGAGTTGCTGCCCGCGGGCGTGCCGCTGACGCCGGCCATGCTCAACCTCGCCGCCTCTGCCAACTATCCCGAGCTCACCGTCGCCAAACGCCCGCGGATCGCCATCCTCGCCACCGGCGACGAGCTCGTCGCTCCCGGCAGCGATATCGGTCCGGACCAGATCGTCGCGTCCAATTCCTACGCCCTCATCCCGCTCCTTGCGCCCTATGCCGAAAAGGTCATCGACCTCGGCATCGTCCCCGACGACAAGCGGCAGCTCGAGAACGCCATTCTGGGCGCCTTCGACTACGGCGTCGAAGTGCTGCTGACCACCGGCGGCGCGAGCGTGGGCGAGCGCGACTATGTGCAGGATGTGCTGCGCGACCTGGGCGTCAATCTCGACTTCTGGAAAGTCCTGATGCGTCCCGGCAAGCCGCTGATGTTCGGCACTCGCGGCAAGACCCTCGTCTTCGGTCTGCCCGGCAACCCCATCTCCGCCTTCGTCACCGCCATGGTCCTGGTGCGCCCCGCGCTCAAGCTCATGACCGGCCACACCGATCCGTTCTGGCCCATGATGGGCGTTCCCCTCGGCGCCGATCTCCCCGCCAACAACGAGCGCCGCCACTACGTGCGCGCCAAGCTCAACCGCAACGACGCCGGCTTCCTCGAGGCGCTCCCCATCGCCGAAACCGACAGCAACCACAGCTCCTCGCTGGCCGAGGCCGACGCCCTCATCGTCCAGCCCGAAGGCAGCCCCCTCATCCCCGCCGGCGAAATCGTCGAAATCATCCCGCTGAACCTGACCGGCTGATCCCTCACCCCGCGACGAGACTCGGCGTATCACTGCGTCCGGGGCATTTCGCCCGTTGGGGGACACAGCATGAAAAGTCTGCCGTTCTACTTCATCGCCGCTTCGGTGATCTTCGCACTCCTGGGCATGGGCTACGGCATGTATATGGCCGGTAGCGAGAACCACCTGCTGGCCGGCGCGCATGCGCACAACAACCTGCTCGGCTGGGTTACGATGGCGATCTACGGGCTCTACTATCGCGCCGTTCCAGCAGCGATCGGTCGCCTCGCGACGGTGCATTTCTGGATCACGCTCGTCGCCAATCTCATCTTCCCCATCGGCATCGCGCTCGCCATCCTTGGCACCACCCCGCTGCTCGCGGCGATCGGCGGCGGCCTCGAAATGCTCGCCATGCTGATCTTCGGCTGGATCGTCCTGCGTAACCGCGCCGGCCTCACGGCCTAATTCCATACGTTAGCGGCCCGGTTGTTGCGGGCCGCTAACGCTTCCTTCACCGGAATGTTGCAGAACATAGCCAGAACGCCTATAGATCGTTCAGCCTTTGTTCCGATTCTCCTGAAGGAGACCGCGATGCTCACGCGCAAGCAGCACGAACTTCTCATGTTCATCCACGAACGCATGAAGGAGAGCGGCATTCCTCCCTCCTTCGACGAGATGAAGGACGCGCTGGACCTGCGCAGCAAATCGGGGATCCACCGGCTGATCACGGCGCTGGAAGAACGCGGTTTCATCCGCCGCCTGCCCAATCGGGCGAGGGCGCTCGAAGTGGTCCGCCTGCCGGACTCGATGAACCCCTCGCTCGGCGGCAAGAAAGCGCGCTTCGAGCCGGCGGTCATCGATGGCAGCCTTGGCCGCGTCTCGACCCCGCCGCGCCGGTCGGCACCCGAAATGCCGGGCATGTCCGAAGCCGGCCGTCCCGTCGCCATCCCGGTCATGGGCCGCATCGCCGCCGGTACCCCGATTTCGGCCATCCAGGATCAGAGCCACACCGTGGTCGTGCCACCTGAAATGCTGGGCGGCGGCGAGCACTTCGCGCTCGAGGTGCGCGGTGACTCGATGATCGAGGCCGGTATCTTCGACGGCGACACCGTCGTCATCAAGCGGCAGGACACGGCCGCCACCGGCGAGATCGTCGTCGCCTTGGTGGACGACGAGGAAGCGACGCTCAAGCGCCTCCGCCGCCGCGGTAATTCGGTCGCCCTCGAGGCCGCCAATCCCGCCTACGAAACCCGCATCTTCCCGCCCGACCGGGTGAAGGTGCAGGGGCGCCTCGTGGGCCTGCTGCGCAAGTACTGACGGGCCGGGTCCCGATCTCATGCCCCCGCCAGTGGCGGGGTTTTGTTTTGGCCCCGCAAAAACCGTTGATCCGGCAAAACATTCCCTGCCTGCGGCGATGCGCGCGGCGCTGTTCTCTTCTGGCCGCTGGCCATCGCGACGCCCGCTGGCTACCAGTGAGGCGCGAGATAAGAACGGGGAGCCCGAACAATGAAACTCGAATCCATCGCCCTCCACCACGGCTACACGCCGGAGGCGACAACTAAGTCGGCCGCGGTGCCGATCTACCAGACCACCTCCTACACCTTCGACAACACCCAGCACGGCGCCGACCTGTTCAACCTCGCGGTCCCCGGCAACATCTACACCCGCATCATGAACCCCACGACCGCGGTGCTCGAAGCCCGCGTCGCGCAGATGGAGGGCGGCATCGCCGGCCTCGCCCTCGCCTCGGGCATGTCGGCCATCACCTACGCCATCCAGACCATCGCCAGCGCCGGCGACAATATCGTCTCGATCAGCCAGCTCTATGGCGGCACCTACAATCTGTTCGTCCACACCTTCCCGCGCCAGGGCATCGAGGTCCGCCTCGCCGACCAGGGCGATTTCGATGCCGTCGACCGGCTCATCGACAAGAACACCAAGGCCGTGTTCTGCGAATCCATCGGCAACCCGGCCGGCAATGTCGTCGACATCCAGCGTCTGGCTGAGATCGCCCACAAGCACGGCGTGCCGCTGATCGTCGACAACACCGTGGCGACGCCCTATCTCTGCCGCCCGATCGAGCTGGGCGCCGACATCGTCGTTCACGCGCTGACCAAATACATCGGCGGCCACGGCAATTCGATCGGCGGCATCATCATCGACAGCGGCAAGTTCGACTGGAAGGCCAACAAGGACCGCTTCCCGCTGCTCAACGAGCCCGACCCGTCCTATCACGGCGTCGTCTACACCGAGGCGCTCGGGCCCGCCGCCTTCATCGGTCGCGCCCGCGTCGTGCCGCTGCGCAACACAGGCGCCGCGCTCTCGCCGCACAGTGCGTTCCTGTTCCTCATGGGCCTCGAAACTCTCGGCCTGCGCATGGAGCGCCATTGCGAGAACGCCGAAAAGCTCGCCGCCTGGCTCGAAAAGCACCCCAAGGTCAGCTGGGTGAACTACGCCGCGCTGCCCGCCAGTAAATACAATGCGACGGCGAAGAAGATCACCGGCGGCAAGGCTTCGGGGATTGTCAGCTTCGGCATCAAGGGCGGCGCCGTCGCCGGTGGCCAGTTCATCGACGCGCTGCAGATGATCTTCCGGCTGGTCAATATCGGCGACGCCAAGTCGCTCGCCTGTCACCCGGCCTCCACCACACACCGCCAGCTTTCCCCCGAGGAGCTGGCGCGCGCCGGCGTCTCCGAGGATCTCGTCCGCATCTCGGTGGGTATCGAGCACATCGACGATATCATCGCCGACGTCGAACAGGCCCTCGCCAAGGTCGCCTGATCCTGCCCGCATGCTCACAGCCCCTCCCCGCCGGGGAGGGGCGCCCGGCCTCCAGCCTGGCTGCGATTGCGGGGGCACCACGCTCACACCGTCCGCTTTTTTGCCCTGTTGCCCTCCCCTCGCGCGCCACGATGCACTAGGGTCGCGCCGCGTTGTGTTGCGGAGTCGCTGGTGACGTCGAAGACAGAGTGGGTGGCCGTCGATTGGGGCACGTCTAACGTGCGCGCCTGGGGCATCGCCGCCGATGGGAGCCACACCTTTTCGAGCCAGTCCGAGCGCGGCATGGGCAAGATCGGCCGCGCCGACTATCCCGCCGTGCTCGCCGAACTGATCGGCGACAATGCCCCGGCAGGGACCGACACCGTCATCTGCGGCATGGCCGGCGCCCGCCAGGGCTGGCTCGAGGCGCCCTATCTCGATACACCCGCCGACCTGACCCGGCTTGCTGGCGGCGCCGTTCGCCCCGAGGGCTCCGGCTTTGCCGCCCGCATTCTTCCCGGCGTCTCCCAGCGCACCGTCGGCCATGAGGACGTGATGCGCGGCGAGGAAACCCAGCTCCTCGGTCTGCTCGCCCTGCGGCCCGGCTTCGAGGGCACGGCGATCCTTCCCGGCACGCACTCCAAATGGGTCGAGATCCGCGACGGCCGGATCGTCCGCTTCTCGACCGCCATGACCGGCGAGCTCTACGAAATCCTGTCGCAGCACTCGGTGCTGCGCCACTCCTTCGCTTCCGGCGCTATCGACGGCCCCGAGATCGAGGACGGCATCGCCGAAGGCATGCGCGCCGGGCTCGACAGTCCTGCCCTTGCCACCTCGCTCGTCTTCCGCACCCGCGCCGCCGCGCTGCTTGCGGGCAAGGGCGCCGACTGGTGCTCGGGTTACCTCTCCGGCCTCCTCGTCGGCGTCGAGATCGGCGGCCATCGCGACTGGCTCGACGGCCCGGGCGTGCCGCTCATCGGCTCGGCCCGTTTCGGCCGACTTTATGGCGCCGCGCTCAAGCTCATCGGCTTCAGTGGCGAGCCGGTCGACGCCTCCGACGCAACCATCGCCGGCCTCATTGCAGCACGGGCGCAAACATGACCGGACACCGCCAGATCATCGCCATCCTCCGCGGGCTCACCCCGCCTGAGGCCATCAATGTGTGCCGCACCCTGTGCGATGCCGGCATCACGCTGATCGAGGTGCCGTTCAATTCGCCCGAGCCGCTCAAGTCGATCGAAGCTGCCGCAAAGGCCCTCGCCGGCCGCGCCCAGATCGGCTGCGGCACCGCGCTCAGCGTCGAGGACGTCGAAAACACCAAGGCTGCCGGCGGCGCCTTCGTCGTGTCGCCCGATACCAATGAGGACGTCATCCGCCGCACGCGCGCGCTTGGAATGGCGTCCTACCCCGGCGTCTTCACGCCCACCGATGCGTTCCGCGCCATCCGCGCCGGCGCCACCGGGCTCAAATTCTTTCCCGCCGAGGTGCTCGGCCCCAAGGGCATTCGCGCCATGAAGGCGGTGCTGCCCAGGGACCTGCCGCTGTTCGCGGTCGGCGGCGCCAGCCCCGACAATTTCCGGGAATATTTCGACGCCGGCTGTGCCGGCTTTGGCCTGGGCAGCTATATCTTCAAGCCGGGGATGGATCTGGGCGAGATCGACCGGCGCGCCCGCGCCGCCGTAGCCGCCTATGACGAAGGACAGGATAGATGACCGATACGGCCGAACTCTTCATCGACAGCCGCTGCGAGCTGGGTGAGGGACCGTTCTGGCATCCGCTGCAGGAGCGCCTGTTCTGGTTCGACATCATCAACAAGACGCTGTACTCGGCCACCGCCGGCGGCATCATGGTCGACCGCTTCACCTTCGATGCGACGGTCACCGCCGCGGGCGTCATCGACAGCGACAATCTTGCCATCGCTTCGGCCGCCGGCCTGTTCAAGCTGACGCTCTCCACCGACACGCGCGAGATTCTGACCCCGCTCGAGCCCGACAGCAGCACGACCCGCACCAATGACGGCCGGGTCAATCCCGCGGGCGGCTTCTGGATCGGCACCATGGGTCTGAACGATCCCGGCAAAGTCGCGGCGGGCGCGCTCTACCAGGTCCGCGGCGGCGTGGTGACCAAGCTGCTCGCCGACCAGCACATTCCCAACAGCACGTGCTTTTCGCCCGACGGGCGCACGGCGTACTACGCCGATACCATCGCGGGTGTCATCCGCAAGGTGGCGATCGACCCCGAGACGGGCCTGCCTTCCGGTCCATGGCAGGTCTTTGTCGACAACGGCGTCATTGCCGGCGAGCCCGATGGCGCCGTCGTCGATGCCGAGGGCTTTGTCTGGAGCGCCCGCTGGATGGGCAATGCCGTCGTCCGCATCGCGCCCGATGGCCGCGTCGACCGCGTGGTCAAGCTGCCCGTGAGCCGCGTCACCTGCCCCGCCTTTGGCGGCAAGAACCTCCGGACGCTCTACGTCACGTCAGCCCGCGAAGGGATGAGTGCGGCCGAGCTGGCGAAAGAAGAGTTGGCCGGCAGCGTCTTTGCCATCGACGTTGACGTTCCCGGCCTCCCCGAACATCTGTTCAGGGCCTGATCCGCCACGGCCGCTCGAGGCTACCGATCGCCGGCCGCATCTCGAACGTCTCTGTAGCGGCGTTCCAGCGCAGCCAGTGGACGCCGTGCGACGCGAGATCGTCGGCATCGATCACGACGCCCGCCGCGCACCAGCCCGGCGCCCGGATGCGCGTCACCACCAGGTCGCGCCCGCATTCCTCCTCAAAGCCCGCGGGATCGGCGACGATCGCATAGCTGAACCCCGCACTGCTCTCCCCGATGCACGCAACGCTGTCGCAGCGTACGGCAGCGGCCGTCGCGATCGGCTCCGCATAGGTCTCGCGCCACACATCGAGCGCAAAGCTCTGCGCCTTGCCGTCCGCCAGCTCCAGTCCCGTAGGGCCGCGCACCGCCATGGCCTGCGTCGTGTCGGCGACCAGCACATCGGGCGGCCGGTCCACCGCCAGCAGCACCACCAGCGGCGCTGCAAGCAGCGGCCCGAGCAGCCGCCACCAGCTGCGCAGGAACGCAAACCACGCGAGCGCCACGACCCCGATCACCAGCGCCAGCGGCGTCAGCAGCGGGCTTGCGCTCAGATGCGCCGACCAGCCCGACACCAGCCGCGCCACATCGAGCATCCGCTCGATCGACCAGCCCATCGCCGCCAGCGCCGGTCCCTCGAGCCCGAACGGCATCGCCAGCACGGCCAACAGCGCCGCGGGCATCATCACGAAACCCACGAGCGGCAGGCTCAGCAGGTTGCCCAGGACTCCCAGCGGCGAGGTCTGCTGGAAATGGTACACCGAAAACAGCAGCGTCGCCGCCCCCGCCACGAGGCTCGAAACGACGATCCCCTTGCCGTACGCCCAGGCATGCGCCGCAAGGCTCGCGTCCCTGAGCCGCTCGCTCCTGAGGCTCTCATACGCCCCGACCAGCGCCACGACCGCGGCAAAGGACAACTGGAAGCTCGGCCGGAACACGCTCGCTGGATCGGTCGCGATCACGACGATTCCGGCGATCGCGACATTGCGCATCGTCAGCGCCCGCCGTCCGAACAGCACGGCGCCGAACACCAGCAGGATCATCAGCGTCGAGCGGAACGCCGCGACGTTCCCGCCCGAGATGGCGAAGTACAGCACCGCCGCGGCGATGCCGGCCGCCGCCGCGACCCGTTTCACCGGCACCCGCGTCGCCAGGCCTTCCCAGCCCGACAGCAGCAACCGCAGCACGGCGAACACACCGCCCGCGACGATCGTCAGGTGCAGGCCCGACACCGACAGCACATGCGCGATGCCCGCCGTCGCCATCGTCTCGCGCGCCCCGTCCGTGACAGCGCTCTGGTCGCCATTGATGATCGCCCGGGCAATGCCGGCCGCCGGCTGCCCCAGTGACGCATCGATGCGGGCCGAAATCCCGCGCCGCACGGCGTCGATCACATGCTCGGGCGTCGCCTCGCTTCCGGCGCGGACGATCGCCGGCGACCGCGTCGTGCTGCCATAGCTGCCGATGCCGTCGAAATAGGCGTGAAACTGCGTGTCGAAGCCGCCCGGATAGATCGGCCCAGGCACCGGCGCGAAGCGGAATGGTCCCTCGATCACGTCGCCCGGCGACAGATCTGGTCCTGCCTTCACCACCAGCCGCGCCCGCCGGATCGGCAGGGCGCGAGCGTCGCCCACCGGCGTGATCGCCGAGACGATCACCCGCTTCTCGCTCAGCGTCTCGGACAGGATCTCGTCGACCCGCGCCTGATAGGTCCCGTAGGCCGGCCGCGCCAGCATCTGAGTCCCCAGCAACGCCCCGTGGAGCGGCAACAGCGAGAAGCCGAACCAGGCCGCGGCAAGGATCACGGTCGCCCGCACCGCGGCAACCGACCGCGCTGCCGCCAGTGCCAGCGCCATGACCACCCAACCGATGGCCAGCAGCGAAACCGCTGGTTCCTGCGGCACGCTGGCAGCCACGACCAATCCGGCGATCGCCGCGAACGGCAGCAGCACGAAGCCGCGCCGCTCCTCGAGCGCCGCGCGCACCGAGTCCGCCAATCCCGTCGATCGTGCCTTCGTCCGGGCCGTTCGCGGTGGCAATATCACCGGGACCGTCGGCTCGGGCGGCGCGCCAGTATGACGCGCGCCGTAAAGGGTCTCCGCCACCGAGCCCCCCTGCCCTTGCGATCCCCATCGACCATGCTACACGGTGGCCGCCTAACCCTCCAAGAGCGCTATGCCCAAGAAAGTCGTCACCCGCTTCGCCCCGTCCCCGACCGGCTACCTGCATATCGGCAGCGCCCGGACCGCCCTGTTCTCCTGGGCTTATGCGCGACATACCGGCGGCGACTTCCTGCTGCGCATCGAGGACACCGACCGCGAGCGCTCCACCGAGGACGCCGTGCAGGCCATCTATGACGGCCTCACCTGGCTCGGCCTCCAGTGGGACGGCGAGCCGACGCTGCAGTTCGGCCGCGCCGCCCGTCACGCAGAAATCGCCAGCGAACTCCTCGCCCGCGGTCAGGCCTACTACTGCTATTGCTCGCCCGAAGAGCTCGCCACCATGCGCGAAGAGGCGCGCGCCGCCGGCAAGCCGCCGCGCTACAACGGCATGTGGCGCGACCGTGATCCCTCCGAGGCGCCGGCCGGCGTCGCCCCCGTCATCCGCATCAAGGCGCCGCTGTCGGGCGAGATCGTCGTCGACGACCACGTCCAGGGCAAGGTCGTGTTCAAGACCGAGAACCTCGACGACTTCATCATCCTGCGCTCCGACGGCACGCCTACCTACATGCTCGCCGTCGTCGTCGACGATCACGACATGGGCGTCACGCACATCATCCGCGGCGACGACCATCTCACCAACGCCGCCCGCCAGATCATCATCTACAACGGCATGGGCTGGGACGTGCCCGAGATGGCGCACATCCCGCTGATCCACGGTCCCGATGGCGCCAAGCTGTCGAAGCGCCATGGTGCGCTCGGCGTCGGCGCCTACCGGCAGATGGGTTACCTGCCCGACGCCATGATCAACTACCTTGCCCGCCTCGGCTGGTCGCATGGCGACGACGAGCTGTTCAGCGTCCAGCAGATGGTCGAGTGGTTCTCGCTCGAGGGCCTCAACAAGGGCGCGGCGCGCTTCGACTTCGTCAAGCTCGAGAACGTCAACGGCCACTACATCCGCGAGGCCCGCCCCGAGGCCCTCTACAAGGTGATGGTCGAAACCGCGCGCGAAGTCGGCCGCGAGGTCGACCACGAAGGCCTGCTCGCCAACCGCGAGACCGCGCTCGCCGCCCTGCCCGAGCTGCAGCCGCGCGCCAAGACCGTGCTCGAGCTCATCGATCTCGCCCAGTTCATCTATGCCGTACGCCCGATCACGGTCGATCCCGCGGCGGCCGAGCATGTGAGCGGCGACGCCCGCGCGCTGCTCGCCGCTGCGCTCGAAGCCCTGCGCGGCCTCAACGACTGGTCGGTGCCCGCCATCGACGCGGCGGTCCGTGCCCTGGCGGAGGTCCACGGCCTCAAGCTCGGCAAGGTCGCCCAGCCGCTGCGCGTGGCGCTGACGGGCCGCACGGTCTCGCCCGGAATCTTCGAGGTGATGGTCCTGATCGGCAAGAAGGAGAGCCTCGCCCGCATCGGCGATCACGCCGCCTGAGACGTCCGCGGATAGGTCAGCGATGTTCACCCATCTGTTGCAGTGATGGGGTAAATCGGCTACCTGATCCGCACTGCATTCCGCCCCATTTCCGGCCCGCGAAAATGAGCTCGCTCAGTCCGCCGGCCCTCAAGGAGAGCACCCTATGTCAGACACCGTCGCGAAACTCACCATCGGCGACAAGACCTTCGAATTTCCGGTCTTGTCAGGCTCCGTTGGACCCGACGTGATCGACATCCGATCTCTCTACGCCAAGACCGGGATGTTCACCTACGATCCCGGCTTCACCTCGACGGCCGCCACCGACAGCACCATCACCTACATCGACGGCGATGCCGGCGAGCTGATGTATCGGGGCTATCCCATCGACCAGCTCGCCGAGAAGTCGAACTTCCTCGAGGTCTGCTACCTGCTGCTCTACGGCGAGCTGCCGACCAAGGCGCAGATGAAGGACTTCGACCATCGCGTCACCACCCACACCATGCTCCACGAGCAGATGCACTTCCTCTATCGCGGCTTCCGCCGCGATGCGCATCCGATGGCGGTGGTGTGCGGCGTCGTCGGCGCCATGGCGGCGTTCTACCACGACTCGACCGACATCAACGATCCGATGCAGCGCGAGATCGCCTCGATCCGCCTCATCGCCAAGATGCCGACCATCGTCGCGATGGCCTACAAATACTCGATCGGCCAGCCCTTCGTTTATCCGCGCAACGACCTCGACTACGCCAGCAACTTCCTGCGCATGTGTTTCTCGGTGCCCGCCGAGGAGTACCAGGTGAACCCCATCGTGGCCCGCGCGATGGATCTGATCTTCACCCTGCATGCCGACCACGAACAGAACGCCTCGACCTCGACGGTCCGCCTCGCCGGCTCGTCCGACGCCAACCCGTTCGCCTGCATCGCCGCCGGCGTTGCCTGCCTCTGGGGGCCGGCGCATGGCGGCGCCAACGAGGCGGCGCTCAACATGCTCAAGCAGATCGGCACGCCCGATCGCATTCCCGAATTCATCGAGAAGGTGAAGGACAAGTCCTCGGGCATCCGCCTCATGGGCTTCGGGCACCGCGTCTACAAGAACTACGATCCGCGCGCCAAGGTGATGCAGGACACCGCCAAGCAGGTGCTCGACCACCTCGGCGTCGAGAACAACCCCCTGCTGCAGGTGGCCAAGGAGCTCGAACGCATCGCGCTCACCGACGAGTATTTCATCTCGCGCAAGCTCTATCCGAACGTCGACTTCTACTCGGGCATCATCCTCGAGGCGATCGGCTTCCCCACCTCGATGTTCACCGCCATCTTCGCCCTCAGCCGCACCGTGGGCTGGATCGCGCAGTGGAAGGAAATGATCGCCGACCCGCAGAAGAAGATCGGCCGCCCCCGCCAGCTCTATCACGGCTCGCCGTCGCGCGATTACGTGCCACTCGCCAAGCGCTGAGGCAGGTTCGCGAGGACGCGGTCCGCCGCATCGACAAGGGGCGCCTCGGGCGCCCCTTTTTCCATGCCGGAGCGAACCCGGGCAAAGCCGGCGCGCTGCCGCTCGACGGCTCCCTCTTCATCGAGCAGCCGCTCGATTTCGTCGACGAACGGCTCCGGCTGCGGGGTCCCGGCGACGAACTCCGCCACCAAATCGTTGCCGTGGAGGATGTTGGGCAGTCCGACAAAGCGCGGCTTGTATTTGTGCCAGCGCTTCATCTGCGCCCGGTCGCCGACATAGGTGATCGCCATCGGCACGCCCGACAGTGCCAGCTCGAGCGTCACGGTGCCGCTCACCGCCGCCGCCACCAGCGACTCCGCGAACGCCTTGCGCTTGGCTTCCGACCCGGTGGTGACGAACACCGGCGTCTTCCACGTCGTCACGGTGCGCAGCACCTCTTCCTCGACGCTCTTGAGCGTCGGCAGCACGAAACCGGTGACGCGCGGATGGTTGCGCAGCGCCCGCGCCACCTGCTCCATCAGCGGCAGATGCCGGCGCAGCTCGCCGGTGCGGCTGCCGGGCAGCAGCAGGATGGGCCCCCGTTCGGGCTCGCTCGGCCTGAACGTCGTGTGCCCCAGCGCCGGATGTCCCACATAGCTCGTAACGGGCCCGCCGAGCTTTCGCATCACGGCGGGCTCGAACGGCAGCACCGCCAGCACCTCGTCGTAAAGCGGCTTCAGCGCCGGCGCCCGCTCGGGCTTCCAGGCCCAGACGCTCGGCGCCACATAGAGCACGATCTTGCCCGCATAGCCGGCCTTGCGGAGCTGTCCTGCGACCGTCTGGCTGAACACCTGCGAGTCGATCAGCACGACCATGTCGGGGCTCAGAGCGAGGATCGCCTGTGACGTCTGCCGCGCCCGCCACAGCAGCAGCGGCAGGCGCTTGATCACGTCCGTCAGGCCCATCACCGACAGGTCGCTCATCGGATAGAGCGATTTGAGCCCCTCGCCTTCAAGCTCCGCCCCGCCGACGCCAGTGAGGGTCACGCGGTGCTGGACGCGCAGCCGCTTGACCAGATCGGCACCGATGCGGTCGCCCGACGGCTCGCCTGCGAGGATGAACAGCCGGATCGGCTCAGCCATGGCGCAGCCCGACGACCGTGATGCCGTGCGCGGCGGCCTCGCTCTCGATCAGCGCCCGCTCGAGCAGCAAGCTTGCTCCTGCTTCGAGCGCAACCACAGAAATCCCTGCTTCGGCGGCGCGGGTGATCGTGTCCACCCCAATCGCCGGCAGGTCGACGAAAGCCGGCTGCTTTGGCTTGCGCGCCTTGGCGAGGACCAGCGGCCCGTGGCGCTCGCCCACCAGCCCCTCGGCCCGCAATTCGGCGACGCGCCGCAGCAGCCCGTCCGTGCCGCCGGCATCCTCGACCGCTATCGGCCGGCTCGCCGACACCACCGCCGACTGCCCCAGGTCGATCGCCCCGATCGCCTTGGCCGTCCGGATCGCCGATGCCGCGACCGGCGCCAGCGCCGCGCTGAGCGGCGGCCCGGCAATGTGACCAGCGGGGGTCAGCAGCTCCGGCGCCACTTCATGGGCGCCGACGAGCTTCCAGCCTTGCGTCTTGCTGTAGAGCAGGATCATGCCGGCAAGTCCGACGTCGCCGAGCCCGCTCGCGAGCTTGCCCGCGAGGCCGAATGCGTCCGCCAGGCCCCGCCGGTCGGTGTCGGTGATGTGGACGCCGCCGGCCAGGACCATGTGGGACGGGCCGAACGCCTTGATCCCCGCCAGCAGTGCTGTCGCGTCGCTCAGCGACTCCCGCAGCACTTGGTCGGCCACGATCCCGGGCCGGCCAACGAGGTCGACCACCTGCAGCACATCGCCCCGGTCGCGGATCGCGCTTGCCACGTGCGGGACGAGGTTGCCTCCTCCCGCCACGAGCGTCACACGCCGGCTCATCAGAGGTCGCTGTGGCCGTTGCGCGGCAGGGTCAGGGGCATGTCCTTGGCCTCGACGATGAACTTCACCACGTCCTGGACGAGTTCGTCCTTGGGGAAGATCGCCGCCGCGTCCTCGACGCGCTCACGCAGGGTGCCTTCGCTTGCAAAGATCATGCGATAGGCGGTGCGCAGATTGTGGATGGCGTCCCGGTCGAAACCGCGTCGCTTGAGACCCACGAGGTTCAGCCCGGAAAGCTCGGCCGGATTGCCCACCGCCGCGCCGTAGGGGATGAGGTGCTTTTCGACCTTGGTCAGGCCGCCCACGAACGCATGGGCACCGATATGGACGAACTGCGTCGCTCCCGAATAGCCGCTCATCACCACATAGTCGTCGACGCGGCAGTGACCGGCAAAAGTGACGTTGTTGGAGAACACGACATTGTTGCCGATGATGCAGTCGTGCCCGATATGCACGCCGATCATGATCCAGCAATTGTTGCCGATCCTGGTGAGCATCCCGCCGCCGGCGGTGCCCGGATTGATCGTCACATGCTCGCGGATCGTCGTGTTCTCGCCGATCTCGAGCGTCGAGGGTTCGCCGGCATATTTGAGGTCCTGGGGCCGGTGGCCGATCGAGGCGAACGGGTAGACCTTGCAGCGCGCGCCGATGCTGGTGCGGCCCACGACCACCACATGCGAGAGCAGCTCGACCTCGTCGCCCAGTTTGGCCTCGGCCCCCACCACGCAGTAGGGACCGATCTTCACGCCCTCGCCGAGCGTCGCGCCATCCTCGATGATGGCCGTCGGGTGAATGGAGTTCGACATCACTCGCCTTCGACCATCACCATTGCGCCGACTTCGGCCTCGGCGATGAGCGTCGAGCCGACCATCGCGCGCGCTTCGTACCAGCCCATGGCGCTGCGCCGGCGGATTTTCTTGATGTGATACTCGATGACGTCGCCGGGCCGCGCCGGCTTGCGGAACTTACACTTGTCGACGGTGACCATGTAGACGATGTGCCGGCCCTTGGTCTGGTCGGCGGCGATCGCGATCGCGCCCGCCGTCTGCGCCATGCCCTCGATGATCAGCACGCCGGGGAACACCGGGTTGCCAGGGAAGTGCCCCTGGAAGATCGGTTCGTTGACCGAGACGTTCTTGATGCCGATCGCGGCGTTGTCGCTGTCCACCTCGATGATCCGGTCGATCATCAGGAACGGATAGCGATGGGGCAGCAATTGCAGGATCCGGTCGATATCGATCGACGTGAGTTCCTTGCTTGCGCTCGGGCTCGGATCAGTTTTCGCGTCCACTCTTGTTCCCTTTGTTCATCATCCGCAGCGTCGCCGTTTCGCGCCGCCAGTCGCGCACGTCCTGCGCTGGATAGCCGCCGACACGCCCGCCCCGCTTTACATCCTTTGTCACGACGGAGCGCGCAAGCACTATCGAGCCGGCCCCGATCGTCAGATGGCCGGTCGTGATCGCGGCGGCCCCGATCATCACCGAATCCTCGAGCACGGTCGACCCCGCCAGCCCGGCCATCCCCGCCAGCAGGCAGTTGCGGCCAATCCGGCAATTGTGGCCGATCTGGACCAGATTATCGATCTTGGTGCCCTCGCCGATCACCGTATCGCCCAGCGCGCCGCGGTCGATCGTCGTATTGGCGCCGATCTCCACCCGGTCCTGCACGATGACCCGGCCAAGCTGCGGAATCTTGCGGTTCGATCGTCCATGGTCGAGCCAGCCAAATCCCTCCGAGCCGAGCCGCGCCCCCGCATGCAGCACCACGCCATTGCCCAGATGCGCGCATTCGATGCTGCAATTGGATCCGATCGTCGCATTGCGGCCGATCGTGACGCCCGCGCCGATCACCGTGTTCGGCCCGATGACCGTCCCGCGCCCGATCTCGACGCCCGGCCCCAGCACGACGCCCGGTCCGATGCGGACGTCGTTCTCGGTGTAGGGCAGCGTGTCGTACGGCCCCAGCAAGGCCATCACGGTGCCGCGCGTATTCTGCGGGTAAAGCTGCTCGATCAGTCCGACAAAGGCCATGTGCGGATCGCGCGCAACGACGCGGACAACTCCCGGGGGAACGTCCTCGGCCAGGTCGCTCGAGACGATCACCACCCCGGCGCCGGTCGCCTGCAGGGCGCTGCGATATTCGGGGTGTGCGGCGAGGGCGACATGCCCCGGCCCCGCCAGGTGCAGCTCCTCGACCCCCTCGATCAGAGGGCCGTCGCCATCGAGCTCGGCAGCCAGTTCGATCGCCGCCAGCAGGCTGCTGAGCGTGCGCACGCCGGCAAATTGATGGAAGCGGGTATCGACCATGACATCAGCAAAGCAAAGGGCCGCGGGGCGAGGCACCGCGGCCCTTGAACTGTTTCACGCCCTCCGGATCAGAGCAAGGTCTGGAGCGTCAGCGCAAACGACGGGCAGTACACGCCGGAGCAGAACGGTTGCGGGGCGTAGGTGTCGGTCGAGTTTCCGGTCAGCGGGATCGCCATATCGCCACGCAGCGGGCCGAACGGCGAGTCCCAGATGATCGACGCACCGGCCGAGCTCTTGATCGGGCTCAGCAGCGACGCCGGATCGGCCGGGCCGAGGCCCTTGCCGGCGATCACGCCGGCATCGGCGAAGATCGCGCCCGACAGGCCGTAGCTTTCAGGCAGCATCGGGATCGGGAAGCTCACCTCGGCCGAGATACCCGCGTAAGCGGTGTAGCCGAGGATTTCGCCGCCCACCGTCTTCGGGCCCATGCCGCCCGGCGTGAAGCCGCGGACGAGCTGGGCGCCGTAGGTGAACGTCTCGAGCGAGCTTACCGCCGTGCCGGAGAAGTTGTTGATGATGCCGCCCTGCGCCTTCAGGCTCGCCACCAGACCCAGGTCCGAGTTGAGCGGCATGAAGTAGCGTGCCTTGGCTTCCGTCTTGAGGAAGTTGTAGTCCCAGCCGACATAGGTCTGCGTCAGCGAGGCGGTCAGGCCCTCGGTCGGCTTCTTGTGATCGTCGAGGTTCTCGTAGGTCAGGCTGTAGCCCACCCACGCCTTGTCGAACACATCGCCGTCGGCGAACACCGCGGAGTCGGCCGGACTGTCGTCATCGACGATGGTGCGGTCGAGGCCGGCGAACACCTGGGCCTTCACGTCGCGGGTGAGCGGCACGCCGAAGCGGAGCTGCCCGCCGGTCGAGGTGCGGCCGTAGACATTGGTCGAGGTCTCGTCCGTGATGCGGTGGTAGAGATCAATACCCGCCGACATCTTGAGGCCCATGAAGTAGGGCTCGGTGAACGAGAAGTCGAACGACTTGCCCGTCTGGCTGGCGCCCACGGCAGCACGCAGATACTGGCCGCGGCCGAGGAAGTTGCGCTCGGTCAGCGACAGCTCGCCCAGGATACCCGACGAGGAGTCGTAGCCGGCGGTGATGCCGTAGTCGCCGGTCGAGGTTTCCTCGACCATGATGTTGAGCACGACCTTGTCGGAGGCGCTGCCCTGCTCGACGCCGAAATTGACGCGCGAGAAATAGCCAAGCCCTTCGATGTTCATCTTGCCCTGCGTGACCAGAGCGCGGTTGAACGGGTCGCCTTCGGCAAAAGGCAGCTCGCGACGGATCACGAAGTCGCGGGTCTTCTCGTTGCCCGTGATGTTAACGCGCTCGACATAGAGCCGCTGGCCCTCGTCGACGAGGTAGGTCACAGAGAAGGTGCCCGCCGCCTGGTCGCGTTCGACGCGCGGACGCACGTCGGCGAACGGATAGCCCAGATTGGTCGCCTCGACCGCCATGTCCTGCGCCGAACGCGCGAGCTCTGCCGCCGAGAAGCGGGTGCCCTCGCGGGTGCGGATCGAACCGGTGAGCCGGTTGGCGTCGAGCCCCGCGATCGAGGTTTCGACCCCGATGGCGCCAAACGCGATCGGATTCCCCTCGAGCACCGTGATGCTGATGAAATAGCCCTGCCGCGCGGAGTCGTACTCGGCCACCGCCGAGGTCACCTGCGCGTCCGGGAAGCCGTGATTGGCGTAGTACTGCCGGATCAGCTCGCGATCCATGTCGAGCTGTTCCTGCGTATAGTTATCGTCACGCAGCAGCCAGCTCAGCCAGCCCGTCTCCTTGGTCCGCATCACGGACTTGAGCTGCCAGGCAGTGACGTTGTTGTTGCCGGTGAAATTGATCGCCGCGATGCCCGCGCGGGTGCCTTCCACGACCTGGAAGACGACGCGCACGCGGCTGTCGGCCACCGGTTCGAGCCGGTAGCTGACCTGCACGGCCGAGAAGCCGACATCCTTGTAGGCGTTGGTGATCGAGGTAACGTCGCGCGCCAGCCCGGCCTCGTCGGCCGTACCGCGATTGACCGTATCGATCATGGCCACGAGGTTGGCGTCCGAGAAGCGGATATTGCCCTCGAACAGCACCGACGCCACGAGTGGGGCGGTCTTCGCCTGGGCAGTGGCGACCCCCAGTAACGATCCGCCTGCCCCCGCAAGCGGCGCCAAGAACATCAGCGCGAGCGCCAACAGTGCACTCCGCACGAGCTTGGTGGGATCGATCATGATTCTATATGCCTCTCAGACGAAAGGCTGGGGAATCGCCATGCACAGCACCCCCAGCTAACTCCACCCGGAAGCATTTACCCGTTTTTTAACCAAGGGCAAGCTGGAAGGGGCCGTTGCGTTAGCGAATGCTTGGTCCCCGTGCATTCATGCAACACCCTGAAAACCAAGGTTAACAAAGGCTTATGAGACTCACCCCTGCCCCATAATGCCGCTGAACAGCCGCGGCAGCGTATTGGGGATCGTATTGGTCACCAGCACCAGGATGAACAGGCTCATGATGGCGGCAAAACCCACCCTGAAACCGATCTCCTGCACCTGCGGGCTGAGTGGCCGTCCGCGCAGCGCCTCGGCGATGTAAAAGACCAGGTGGCCGCCATCGAGCATGGGGATCGGCAGCAGGTTGAACAGGCCGATGCTGAGCGACACGGTGGCGATGAAGAAGATCAGCGCCGTCGGCCCCAGCGAGGCGATCTCGCCCGACGCCTTGGCGATTTCGACCGGCCCGCCCAAATTGCGGAAGTCCCGGCGCTCGGTGAACAGGTCGCCGATGAACGCCACGGTCCGCACCACGATCAGGTTCATGTCCTCGATCGTCATGCTGACGCCCTCGACCGGATCGGGCCGATAGAAGCGGACATCGCCCTCCTCGACGCTGCGGCCCACGCCGATCCGGCCCACGCGGTGGGCATTGCCGAATCTGTCCGTGGTCTCGGCAATCTCGGGGGTGAGCACGAATGTCAGGATTTCGCCCGCCCGGTCGACCACCACGGTCACCGGACGTCCCGGCGACGTCGCGATCAGGCGCTGCACGTCCTCGAACCCGCGCACCTTGAAGCCATCCACCGAGGTGAAGAGGTCGCCCGCCAGCAGACCAGCCTCGGCCGCCACCCCGCCGGCGACAACTTCGCCGATGACCGGCGTGATCGTGTAGCGGCCATAGCCGAGCAGCAGGGCGTAGAGCAGCAGGAAGGTGAACAGGATATTGGCCACCGGCCCCGCGACGACCACCGCCATGCGCTGCCAGACGTTCTTGTTGATGAACATCCGCTGGCGCTCTTCGGGTGGCAGCAACGCCTCCGCTTCCGGATCTGGCATGCTCGCCGCGTTGAGGTCGCCCACGAAGCGGACATAGCCGCCCAGCGGAATCGCCGACAGCCGCCAGCGCGTGCCGTGCTTGTCGTCGAAGCCCCACAGTTCCTTGCCGAAGCCGATCGAGAAGGTCTGGATTGCAACGCCGTTCCAGCGCGCCACCAGGTAGTGTCCCATCTCGTGCACGAAGACGATCACCGTCAGCACCAGGATGAACGCGGGAATGGCGTAGAGGATCGGAAGCTGGAGGAAGGACAGTTTGGACGCTCCTGAGGTAGTCCGGGCGGTCTAGACGGTGATTACGGTCACAGTTGGACGCCGCGCCGGCGCCGCCGGGGTCTTATTGGGTCACCAATAGAGGAAGCCGACCGGCACGTTGCCCAGCCCGCCATGCAGCAGCCCGATCAGCACCAGCAGGATCAGGCCGAACGTCACGCTGTCGAGCCGGTCCATGAAGCCGCCATGGCCGGGAATGATGTCGCCCGAATCCTTGATGCGGAACAGGCGCTTGATGGCGCTCTCGATGAGGTCGCCCACCTGCCCCACAACGCCGATCACGGCCGAGAACACGAGGCCCAGCCACCAGGGCGAGGGCGTAAAGATCGTCCAGTAGATCGTGCCGGCGATGGTCCCGATCAGCCAGCCGCCGACGGCGCCCGAGATCGTCTTGGCGGGCGAAATCATCGGCGCGAGCTTGGGTCCGCCCACGACGCGGCCGACGAAATAGGCCCCGGTATCGTTGGAGGCAATCACGATGCCCAGATACCATCCGGCGATGATGCCCGCCGGCACCGTACCGCGCAGCTCCTGCACCGCGATCAGCACGATGGCAAAGAAAATGATGCCGCCCACGCGCCAGACGATCACCGGGCGCTCCCCCAGGAACGACAGCGCGACCGCGACCGCGGCCACCGCGAGTGTCGCCACCGGTCCGAACGCCGGATAGGCCAGCGACGCGACGGCGAGGAGGAAGCCCAGCACCAGCCCGAGCGGCGCGATGGGCTTGAGCGTCACCATCTGCTCCCATTCGCGGTAGGTGATGGCAAACACGATGGCCGCGAGGATGGCCCAGACGTAACCGCCGAAATAGAGCCCGGTGGCGATGATGGCGACGAGGACAACGGCGGAAACGACGCGGGGCCCCAGGTCTGCCCAGGAGACGGAACGTGGCGGGACGTCGCCTGACGGACCGGGTGCTGTCACCTTATCTGCGCCTCTACCCCGCCATAGCGGCGATCGCGGCCCGAATACTCTTCAAGGACCCGCAGGAAGGCGGCCTCGTTGAAGTCCGGCCAGTTCTCCTCGACGAAGACCAGCTCGGAATAGGCGCTCTGCCAGAGCATGAAATTGGAGATGCGCTGCTCGCCGCTGGTCCGGATGATGATGTCCGGATCCGGCATGCCTGCCGTGTAGAGCGCCCGGCCGATGGTGTCTTCGGTGATGTCCTCGGCCTTCAGCCGGCCGGCTGCGACCAGCCCGGCAATGCGCCGGACCGCGTCGGCGATCTCGGCCTTGCCGCCATAGTTGAACGCCACCTGGAGCTGCAGCCCCGTATTCAGCGCCGTCGTCGCTTCGACCTCGGCGATCAGCCGGCGCAGGCTGTCATCCAGTCCGTCCCGCGACCCGATGATCCGCACCCGCACATTGTTGCGGTGCAGCTTCTCGAGATCAGAGGCGACAAAACGGCGCAACAGCCCGAAAATGAAGCTGATTTCGTCCTTGGGCCGGGTCCAGTTCTCGGACGAGAAGCTGAACACCGTCAGATAATCGACGCCGTAATTGATGCAGTGCTCGACCATCCCGCGCAGCGCCTTGACGCCCGCGACATGCCCCTCGGTCCGCGGTTTGCCGCGCGCCTTCGCCCAGCGGCCATTGCCATCCATGATGACCCCGACATGTGCCGGAATCCTCAGGTCCGGCCGCGAAGCGGCACGCGACTGGATGGCAGGTTCAGTGGACATCGGCGGCCCTCCGGGCCCTGGGCAATTCCATGCAGTCTAGACCTGCATGATTTCCTGTTCCTTAGCGGCAAGCACCTGATCGACCTCGCTGATCGCGTCGTCGGTGGCCTTCTGCACGAGGTCCGACTTGCCGCGGCTGTCGTCCTGGCCGATATGGCCGCCCTTCTCGAGCGTCTTGAGCAGGTCCATGCCGTCGCGGCGGATATGCCGGATCGCCACTTTGGCCTGCTCGGCATAATTATGCGCGACTTTGGTCAGTTCGCGGCGGCGCTCCTCGTTGAGTTCCGGCAGCGGCACGCGGATCGTCGCGCCTTCGGTCGAGGGGTTGAGCCCCAGCCCGGAGTTGCGGATCGCCTTGTCGACGGCGGGCGCCATCGAGCGGTCCCACACCGAAACGTTGAGCAGCCGCGCCTCGGGCACCGTCACGGTCGCCACCTGGTTGAGCGGCATGCGCGTGCCATAGGCCTCCACCATCACCGGTTCGAGCAGGCTCGCGCTGGCGCGGCCCGTCCGCAGCCCCTGCAGTTCGTCGCGCAGCGAGGCGATCGATTTCTGCATGCGGGTCTTCATCTCGTTGAGATCGAATGTCGGCGGCGCGGCCATTGTCGTAACTCCTACTTCTTGTCGATGCCCACGAACGTCGAGCGCGTCTTGCCGCCCAATACGCCCATCAGGCCTTCCTTGTCGTCGAGAGCATAGACCAGTATCGGCAGCCCGTTGTCGCGCGCAAGCGCGAAGGCCGCCGTGTCCATGACTTTGAGGTTGCGCGCAATGACTTCGTCATAGCTGACGGTTTCATAGCGCTTGGCCTTCGGATTCTTCTTGGGGTCCTGGTCGTACACGCCGTCGACTTTGGTCCCCTTGAGCAGCACGTCGCAATCGAGCTCGATCGCCTTGAGCGCCGCGGCGGTGTCGGTGGTGAAGAACGGATTGCCCGTGCCTCCGGCGCACACCACCACGAAGCCGTCGTCCAGCGCCGCCTTGGCCGCGCGCGCCGTAAAACTGTCGGCGACCGACGGCATGGTGAGGGCCGAGAACACCTTGGCCTTCACCCCGCCCCGGGTGATGGCATTGGACAGGGCCAATGAATTGATGACGGTACCGAGCATGCCCATCAAGTCTGCGGTGACCCGGTCCGTTCCCTCGGCGGCGACCGCCATGCCGCGGAAGATGTTGCCCGCGCCGATCACGATGGCGATCTCGGCGCCCGCCTTGGATGCCGCGACGATCTGCTCGGCCATGGCGGTTAGGAACTTGGGCTCGATGCCGAACTGCTGGTCGCCTGCCAGCACTTCGCCGGAGACTTTGAGCAGGATGCGCTTGTAGGGAAGTTTGGCCATCAGCGCCTCGCGGAGGGGGGAACCTGCTACGCGACGAATCCTGCGCAGCGACGGCAGGTTAGATGACATTCGGCCGGGCTGGATACCAGCCCGGCCGTGCATTTTTTGAGGATTTTACGCCTGCGGCTGCTGCGGCACGCCGGAGGTGGCGGCCACTTCGGCGGCGAAGTCGGTCTCGGCCTTCTCGATGCCTTCGCCGAGCGAGTAGCGCACGAACTTGGTCACCTTGATCGGCGCGCCGGCGTCCTTCTCGGCCCTGGCGACGACGTCCTTCACCTTGCTCTCGCCGTCGATGACGAAAGTCTGGGCGAGCAGCGTCGATTCCTCGAAGAACTTGCGCACGCGGCCTTCCACCATCTTGGCGATGACTTCGGCCGGCTTGCCGGTTTCCTTGGCCTGCTCGGTGAAGATCTCGCGCTCCTTGGCAACGAGCGCCGGGTCGATATCGGCTTCCGAAACCGACGCCGGGTTCGTGTTGGCGATGTGCATGGCGATCTGCTTGCCCAAGGCGAGCAGCACGTTCTTGTCACCGGTCGACTCGAGGCCCACGATCACGCCGAGCTTGCCCATGCCGGGCTTGACGGTGTTGTGGACATACGAGCCGATCACGCCGTCCTTGACGTCGATCACCGCCGAACGGCGCAGATTCATGTTCTCGCCGATCTTGGCGATGGCGTCGGTCAGCTCGGCCGCGACCGAGCGGCCGGTGCCGGGGAACGGCATCTCGGCGAGCTTGTCGGTGCTGCCGCCGGCCTCGACGGCAAGCTTGGCAACATTGCCCACGATCGCCTGGAACTGCTCGTTGCGCGCCACGAAATCGGTCTCGGAGTTCACCTCGACGATCGCCGCCTGGGTCCCTTCGACATTGACGCCCACAAGACCTTCTGCCGCGATGCGGCCGGCCTTCTTGGCGGCCTTGGCGAGCCCGCGGGTGCGCAGCCAGTCCACGGCCGCTTCCATGTCCCCGCCGGTCTCCTCGAGAGCCTTCTTACAGTCCATCATCCCGACGCCGGTGGCCTCGCGGAGTTCTTTGACCTGCTGAGCAGTGACTGCCATTTCGATCACCTTTCATGCGACCTGGAATCCAGGCCGCGCCTATTGATTGAAAATGAAGATGCCGTGACGGCCGCTTATTCGGCGGCCTGGATCGCGTCTTCGGCGGGAGCCTCGACGGCGGCGCCAAGGTCGGCACCGCGGCCGGCCGACGAGCGGCCGATACCGTCGATGGCCGCACGCGAGATGAGGCCGCAGTAAAGTTCCAGCGCGCGGGCGGCGTCGTCATTGCCCGGCACCGGGTAGTCGACGGTGTCGGGATCCGAGTTCGAGTCGATGATCGCGATCACCGGAATGCCGAGACGACGGGCTTCCTTGATGGCATTGGCTTCCTTGTTCGTGTCGATCACGAACAGCAGGTTGGGGAGGTTCCCCATGTCCTTGATGCCGCCCAGGTCGCGGTCGAGGCGCTCGCGCTCGCGGTCGAGCAGCAGGCGTTCCTTCTTGGTCAGCCCGCCGGCACCCTCGCCGCCGTCGGCGAGCTTGGATTCCAGTTCGCGGAGGCGAGCGATCGACTGCGAAACCGTCTGCCAGTTGGTCAGCGTGCCGCCCAGCCAGCGCGAATTGACGAAGTACTGAGCCGAGTCACGGGCCGCCTGCGCCACCACCGGCGCCGCCTGGCGCTTGGTGCCCACGAACAGCACGCGGCCGCCATCGGCAACCGTATCCGACACGAGCTGGAGCGCGCGCTGCAGCAGCGGCACGGTCTGGCCGAGGTCGAGGATGTGGATGTCGTTGCGAACGCCGAAAATGTAACGCTCCATCTTCGGGTTCCAGCGGTGCGACTGGTGGCCGAAATGAACGCCTGCTTCGAGCAGTTGACGCATGGAAAAGTCGGGCAATGCCATGAAAGGCTCCTTTACCGGTTTTGCCTCTGCGGAGCGGTCAACGGCAAAAGCCGTCACCGGATGGACCTCGAAAGGGCCGGCTCCACATGTGAATTACGCCCGGGAAATGCTGGACGCGCGGCGCATATAGGAGGATTTGCCCGGCAGCGCAAGGGTTGCGGGCGTCACCGTCCGCCATTCACCCCCGGTTCAACCGCCCCCGCCGATCTTCCGCCCCAACACCGGAGATCGCCATGCACCGCCTCACCCGTCTTACCCTCCTCGCCTGCCTTGCCGCCACTGCGCTGCTGAACGCCCTTCCGGCCGCTGCCGTCGACACCTTCGTCGTCGAGGGCGAGGAGCATTGTGTGGTCAATGTCGCGTCCTGGGACCGTCTCAATGTCCGCGACGAGCCCGTCTCGCGCGGCGATATCGTCGCCCGCTGGCGCTATGGCGAGTGCGGCATCGTCGTGACCGGCGCGCCCGAGGGCAATTGGTATCCGGTCGAGGACGGCCACGATGCCGGCTGGGTCAACGACAAGTTCATCTCGATGGTCTCGCCGGCGCTATACTGCGTCAGCGGCGTCGATGACGACGACGTCCTCAACCTGCGCGCCTATCCCTCCACCGTCTCGCGCATCGTCGCCGAGCTCGATCCCGATCAGTGCGATATCGCCTTCCTGCCCTACGCGGTGGGCAGCTGGCAGAAGGTCCGCGTCGATGGCGACGAGGGCTGGGTGAACCGCAGATATCTCAGCGGCGAGTGACCACTCGCGCCGCGGCTAGTTCAGCCGCACATCCACCACGCCGTCGAACGACTTGATCGCTCCCGCCAGCGCCGGGTTGATCTGCCAGCCCGCGCCGATGTCGATCTCGTAGAGCCGGCGCCCCTGCTCGCGCGCCACCACGAACTTGATCCGGCCATTGCCGCCCGGCTTAAGCTGCTTGTGGATCGGTTCGAGGCACTTGATGTCGTCGGCTTCGATCTCGAGGAATTTCCCGACCTTCTGGGCAGCCTCGTCGAGCGGCTGAACCGACTGGACCCTGATGCTGATCCCGTCGTCCCGCTCGTCGGCATTGACGCCGATGATCACATTGGCGCCCGGCTGCAGCATCGCGCCATAGGCCTGCACCTCCTCGGAAAAGCCGATGACCTCGTAGCTGCCGGTCTGGTCCGACAGTTTCACCACCATCATCGGCGTGCCCTTCTTGGTACGCCGGTCGGACCGGCTGGTGACGGTGCCCGCCAGCTTGCGGGCGCTGCCGCCGCGATCGCGAACCTCGGTCTCGAGCTGCTGATATGTCCACACGCCCATCGCGCCGAACAGGCCGGCATACTCGTCCAGCGGGTGCGCCGAGACGTGAAAGCCGATCGCGGCGCGTTCGCGGTCCAGCCTTTCGACCAGTCCCCAGGGCTCGTAGTTCGTCGTCAGGCGGATCGCCTCGGGCGTCCCGTCGTCGAACAGGCCGCCCTGCCCCGTCGCCCGGTCTTCGTTGAGTCTCTGCGACTGTCCCACCACGTCATCGATGGCGAGGAACGCCTGCTCGCGCTTAGACACCAGGCAGTCGAACGCACCGGCATTGACCAGCGTCTCGAGCGTCCGCTTGTTGATGATGCGGTTGTCCACCCGCGCCGCGAAATCGGCGAGGTCCTTGAACGGCCTGCCGCCCCGCGCCTCGACGATGTGCTCGGCCACCGCCTGCCCCACGCCCTTGATGGCGCCGATGGCGTAGAAGATCTGGCCGTCCCGCGCCGAAAACACCGCGTCCGACGTGTTCACCGAGGGCGGCACCACCGCGATGCCGTGCTTCTTGGCGTCTTCGCGGAACTCGTTGAGCTTGTCGGTATTGGCCATGACATAGGTCATGGAGGCGGCCATGAACTCCTGGAAGAAGTGCGTCTTGAGATACGCCGTCTGGTACGTGATGTAGGCGTAAGGCGCCGAGTGCGACTTGTTGAAGCCGTATTCGGCGAACTTGGCGCAGGCATCGAAGATCGTGTTGGCGAGCGCCTTGCCGATGCCGCTGTGCTTTTCGGCGCCGTCGAGGAAGCGGCTGCGCTGCGCGTCCATCTCGGCCTTGATCTTCTTGCCCATGGCGCGGCGCAGCAGGTCGGCCTCCGCCAGCGTGTAGCCGGCCAGCGACTTGGCCGTCTGCTGCACCTGCTCCTGATAGGTGATCACGCCATAGGTCGGCTCGAGGATCGGCTTGAGCAGCGGATGCAGGTACTCCACCTCCTCGTCGCCGCGCTTGCGCGCGCAATAGGTCGGAATGTTCGCCATCGGACCGGGGCGATAGAGCGCGACGAGCGCGATAAGGTCCTCGAACCGGTCCGGCCGCATGTCGACCAGCGCCCGCCGCATGCCGGGACTTTCCACCTGGAACACGCCGACGACGTCGCCCTTGGTGAGCTTTTCGAAGGTGCGCGCATCGTCGATGGGAATGTCGGTCAGCGCGAATTTGGTGCCGTTGCGGTTGATCATCTTGACCGCCTGGTCCAGCACCGTCAGCGTCGTGAGGCCGAGGAAGTCGAACTTCACCAGCCCCGCCGGCTCCACCCATTTGAGCGAATACTGCGTCACCGGCATATCCGAGCGCGGGTCTCGGTACATCGGCACCAGCTCGGTGAGCGGCCGCTCGCCGATCACGATGCCCGCCGCATGCGTCGAGGCGTGGCGGTAAAGCCCCTCGAGCTTCTGGGCGATCTCGATCAGCGTCGCCACCTGCTCGTCGGTGTCGCGCATCGCCTTGAGCTGCGGCTCGAGGTCGAGCGCCTGCGCCAGCGTCACCGGATTGGCCGGATTGGCCGGGATCATCTTCGAAATACGGTCGACTTGCCCATAGGGCATCTGCAGCACGCGGCCCACGTCGCGCACCACGGCCTTGGCCTGCAGCGTCCCGAAGGTAATGATCTGCGCCACCTGGCTGTCGCCATACTTCTCCTGCACATAGTGGATCACCTCGCCGCGGCGATCCTGGCAGAAGTCGATATCGAAGTCGGGCATCGACACGCGGTCGGGGTTGAGGAAGCGCTCGAACAGCAGGTCGTAGCGCAGCGGATCGAGGTCGGTGATGGTGAGCGCATAGGCCACCAGCGAGCCGGCGCCCGAGCCGCGCCCCGGCCCCACCGGAATATCGTGCGCCTTGGCCCACTGGATGAAGTCGGCCACGATCAGGAAGTAACCCGGATACTTCATCTTGATGATGACGCCGAGCTCGAACTCGAGCCGCTCTTCATACTCGGCGACCGTGTGCCCCTCGGCCATACCGTAACTGTCGAAGCGACGCTTGAGCCCCTCCTGCGCTTCCACCCGCAGCCGCTGCGCCTCCGCCGCCATGCCCTCTTCCGCCGTCTGGTCGGGTGAGGCGGCAAAGCGCGGCAGGATCGGTCCGCGCGTGCGCGGCCGGTAGCTCACGCGCTGCGCGATCTCCACCGTATTGTCGAGCGCTTCGGGCAGGTCCTTGAACAGCTCGCCCATCTCGGCGCGCGTTTTGAAATGATGTTCTGGAGTGAGCTTCCGGCGCTCCGTCTGCGCCACCACCGAGCCCGCCGCGATGGCCAGCAGCGCGTCATGCGCCTCGTAGTCGCCCTTGCCGGCGAAATAGGGCTCGTTCGTCGCCACCAGCGGCACGCCGCGCCGATAGGCATAGTCGATCAGCCGCGCCTCGCTGCCGATCTCGTTCTGCCGGCCATGCCGTTGCAGCTCGATATAGAGCCGGTCGCCGAACAGATGCCGCAGCGCCTCGAGCCGGTTTTCCGCCTGCCCGTCGAGCCCCGCCGCGAAATAGGGATCGATCGCGCCCTCCGGCCCGCCCGACAGGCACATGATGCCGGCCACATTGTCGTGGTCGAGCCACGCCAGCTGCGCCGCCGCCCGGCCCGCTTCGCCTTCGAGATAAGCGCGGCTCACCAGCCGGCTGAGATTGGCGTAGCCCGCCTCATTGCCGGCGATCAGCACGACGCTCGATTTGCCGAACTGCCCGCGGTCGTGATTGCGGTCGTAGATGCGTTCCGACGCCGCCTCGAAATCGAGCGCCAGCTCGGCCCCCAGCAGCGGCTGCACGCCCTTGCCGGCGGCTTTCTCGGAGAATTCGAGCGCGCCGAACAGATTGTTGGTGTCGGCGATCCCCAGCGCCGGCTGCTTGTCGGCCTTGGCCAGGTCGAGCAGCGTGCCCAGTTTCAGCGCTCCCTCCAGGAGGGAGTACTGCGAGTGGATATGCAGGTGAATGAAACCGGGGCCAGCCATTAGATCGTCCTACGCCGGTGGCCCCTGCCGGGCCACCTGACGCGTCTTCAATCCACAGCTCAGACCACGAGTCGGCTGGCCATATCCATCCAGGTGAGCACCCCGCCGGTAAACCCGATCAGCACCACCATCGCCATCGCGTCTTTCACGAAACTCAGCATGTCGACCTCCGTTGTTGCCGTTGTGTTCTTATATGTTCGGTATTTGTTCTCGTCCAGCAACAACCGTGTAACCGTGAATCAGGCGTTAACGCCAACGCCCCCATCCCCGCCTTCCCCGCTCCTTCACACAGGCACGACACATCGGCAGTTAGCGCCAGCCCAAGCCCCACCCACCATGCTCCGCATGGTCCCCCCTCCCCGGAGGGAAGGGATGGGCTCCGTGGCTCCGCATCGAAGTTCAGAGGCTCGATAGCGCCCCAGAGCCCCTCCCTCCCATCGGGGAGGGGGGACCGGCGAAGCCGGTGGGTGGGGGCTCGGCTCTGCGCCGGAAGTGCCAGTGCGGCGGGGACTGGCAAGGACAGACCTGGTTCGAGGGGGCAGATTCAGCCCCAAGCCCCCACCAACCGCGCAGGAGCCCCCCACCCGTGATGTCATCCCCGCGAAGGCGGGGACCCAACTCTCATCCCCCACCGACCTCCTGAGCGCTGGCACAAGCGGACAACTGGCCCCCAAGCCTTCGCGGGGATGCCAATCGGTGACGGAAACCGACCGCAAGTGACCGAAAATTGTCCCCGCAACGCCCTGAGAACCCTGGCCTCTCCGGACTTATTTCTCCCACTTATCCCCGTGACTTCCAGCGATGGTATGA